>Ga0210390_10000014_pt1 | contig 227275 bp, 194 predicted proteins | sample IncBWH11OmetaG_FD_161050 | JGI IMG/M metagenome (GOLD analysis project Ga0210390, IMG submission 161050) | Forest soil microbial communities from Barre Woods Harvard Forest LTER site, Petersham, Massachusetts, United States - Inc-BW-H-11-O ... | reverse complement strand
TACAGGAACTCCCCTGGGCAGGGCCGGGCGGCTTCACCTTCTCAAATGCACACTGGTGGGAAGGTAGAGATAACTGTGAATTATCATATGCGGCAAAAGGCCAATTTAGGGTTGTTGATCGAGAAGCATCGCGCCCTCGATGACTCCGTCCTTCGCGATAGAAGGCATTTCCTGTCGGATTGGGACGGCACCCACCCTCTCCAGGAACAGTTTCTCGGCGCGGAAATCGCAGCTGGAGCCAATAAGCGTCCGGCGGGGTACATATACTTCGACGAACAGCCGACCGTTCTCCATGCCGTCTGCGATTTTCATCGAAGGGTGGAGGCAATAGATCTGCAGTCGAACAATATCGTAGCCGGTCCCGGCTCGAGTTCACTGCTGGTCGCGCTTAGTCTATGGCTTCTGCAAGAGGGCTACACGGAGGTGTTTTATGTTCCTCCGCTTTACTATACGTTCCACTTTTTCCTAAGAATGCTGAATGTGCGTTTGCGACCGGCAACCGGTGCGCAGTTGTTCGAGTCCGGAGCGGTGCTGAACCTCCCTCCGCGTCGCACTGTCTTGTTGCTGTGTGACCCAATTTGGTACGCGGGACGGAGAGTGCCTCGTGACAAGATTGAGCTAATCGCAGAGTGGCAGAGAAAGACAAACTCCATCGTGATTGTCGATGGTTCGTTCCAGTACATGCAGTGGGATGGAACACGAAGTGAGTATTCCTCGCTCCTCGACCCCGAGTTGACCTTTCGCCTCGTATCTCCAACGAAATCTCTTGCAATACCATTTTTCCGGTTTGCCTATCTTATTCATCCCTCTCGAGTTCATAGGACTTTTGTCTTCCTCTATGAAAACATTGTCGGAGGAGCGACTACCTCCGATCTCGTTTTTGCTCATCGCGCGCTAGAGCTTCTTTCAAGTGACAAAGGCAATCTCGCGCTGACCGCCTACTTTCGGAACATCTATCGCCGACTCGTTGAAAAGGAGCTTTTTCGTACGCGAATCGTGCCAGAGTGCGGATATTTCGTTTTTGCAGTTCCGAAAGTTCAACTGCCTAACCAAGTGGCGATGGACTAGGGGTATTTTGAGCTCAAAGGATACTCGGATCATGTCCGGGTGAACCTTATGGTGGCAGACCGAATCTATTTTTCGAATGAGCCGATCGAAAACATCGCGGCGCGTAGCGCGGAGCCTCTGGCACCAGTACCGTAATAGGATTTGCGTCATGCAAGGGCTATCGTTACCCGCACTTTGCCATTCACAACAAGTACTCGCTCGCCAGCCGTGTCTACAAACACCTCTATGGGTTTGGCACCCTCCACTCTCTTTCCGGAGTTCATCCCTGACATTTTCAGACAACGTGCCACGCAGTGTCCCTCTGACAGGACGTCCGCCGGGCAACGTCTTGGCAACGTCAGCTTTCTTTTTGGAGACTTTGGTCAGGCCGGAGTATGCCTTCTTGAGCTTGTCTGCCTGATTAACGGTCACGGTAGCAAGCGAAAGAGAGTACTTTAGAAAGCGGAAGAGGTCGCCGACATATGCAGATCCCGTTATCAAGATATCAACGATGGTGCTACCCGGTCGAATTCCCTCAATGAGTATCTGCTTTTTGGGCAGACGGCAGTATGAGGCCATCTGATCCATATAGTCTTCAATTGTCGTACGCGTGTAGGTGTGGTCGAATTCTAACTTCAGTCTCACTTCAGATGACGGCAGTCGCGGAATGTCAGAAAGCTGTTCGTCAACCCCGGCGACACGTTCACGAAGGCCAACCCTTAGTGCCAAAACGAGGCTCAGGAGTTCGAGCACCTGATCACGATCATCGATCAACGACGCCTTCTGAGAAAAAGCATTTTCGAGCAGCTGAATTGCGAATACCGAAAGAAACTGTTCGTCCATGCACAGCTTACAGATTTCCGAAAGATAACGGAGACGGAGGCGATTGGGGGCCCCTTGGGTCGCGATGAGCTCGCACAGAGCACGAAGCAGAAGGTGGTAGAACTGTTTGGATGTAAGAGTTCCAGCGTAACGCCTCAAGGCCAGTTCGAAAAATGGATTATCAGACTCGGCAGTAAAAGCCCCCGGCAGTTCGGTAGCTGACAAGAGACCGAAATTTGTCTGGAGGAAATCCACATGCTCGTGAGGAAGACGAAATTCGGTCCCGGAGAATAGCGAGAATCGCTTGCTCGATCCTACAAAACTAGCGGCCGAAGAATCGTCCAAAGAACACCGGATGAAGTGCGCAAGGCTGGTCGTTGTATTTCGAAAAATGCACTGAAGAAACTGCACACCGTCAAAAACCGTGTCTCGCCATTCGCCATTTTGAAAGCTGCAACTGACAAACTGGCAGTTCTTAAAATTGGCCAAGACAAAATCGGAGTGGTCGAAGGAAGTACCCTCGAAAACGCAGCCAGAAAAGTGAGTTTCGGTGAACTCAGCGTGCTGGAAGATCGACTGCGAAGCCTGGACTCCCGAAAAGAAACACCCGTTGAACATTGATTCAAAGAAGTTTTGGCCTTGGATTGAAAGATCTCGGAAGTCCATGCCAGAGAAGTCTTTGCCCTGGGCCCCGATAAGGTCGTTGCCCAGTTGCTTTTTCAATGCCAGCTGCCCAACACTCTTCTTTTGCCGCATATGATAATTCACAGTTATCTCTACCTTCCCACCAGTGTGCATTTGAGAAGGTGAAGCCGCCCGGCCCTGCCCAGGGGAGTTCCTGTAGGATGTAAGACCTTTCTTTCTTTCAATTTTAGAAATCCCGCCAGCCCGTCGTGTGGCAGAGAGCAAGGGTTCCCATGAAGCTGCAACAAGCAGGTGTTGAGTTCTTGTCTGGCTACTTTTCAACGAATGATCGGCGGAACAAAACAAAGGCCGCGTACAACTATGATTTGGGCCAATTCCAGGAATTTGCAGGAGCCGATCTTGCCCTTCATTCTTTCGGCGGAGAAGTAATCGAACGATGGGCAGCACAGCTCCGCCAAGAGGGATACGCCCCTTCTTCAATCCGACGGAAGATGGTCGTGCTCAAGGTCTTCTGTTCTTATTGGGTGAGGAAGGGCAACTTGCAAGAATCGCCGTTCTGGCGAGTGAAGTTGAGTTTTGGCCGTGTGATACAGCTTCCTCGAACCCTGACTGAAAGTGAGATGCGTGCCCTGTTGGCTCAGGGTCACCGCGAGCGCTCATCGGCTCAATCGAATGCCACGCCGGTCCCTCACCGTCAGAGACTAGTCTCCCCTCGCCAGTATCGCGTGATTCGGAATCTGGCGTTGGTTGATTTGCTTTTCGCGACCGGGATGCGCGTGGGAGAAGTGTCGGCGCTTGATCTTCCGGACTTTGCCCTGGAAGGCGCGGTTTTCCGGGTGCAGGGCAAAGGGGGGAGGAACCGTCTGGCCTTTGCCGTGGACACGGAGACACTGCAAATCCAGCGCGAGCACCTTGAAGCGAGGCTGCGGATTACTACCGAGTGCCAGGCGCTTTTTCTGAACGCCGCGGGCGGCAGACTGTCGACTCAGGGGATTTCGAAAGTCATCGCCCAATTGCGAGCGGACGCAGGGATCGAGCGCCACGTAACCCCCCATATGCTACGGCACACGGTAGCGACAATGCTTCTGCGCAATGGTGCGGACATTCGAGTCGTGCAAGAGTTCTTAGGGCACAGCTCGATCGCCACGACGCAACGCTACACTCACATCGCCAAGGAGCATCTCGTTGGTGTGTTGCGAAAACATCATCCATCGTTAAGCCTGCGAACGGAAAGGAGTGCATCAAGGACAGCCTGATGGCCGTCCCGAACGGGAAGGACTGTTGCTGGTGTGTTTCAGTTTACTTTTCTTTTGGTTCTAATCCGGCCAGCGTTCTGTAACACTTCGGGCTCCGCTAAAAGGCGCCCACTTGGAAGCAGAGGGCTCCGTGAATTGCTGCGCCGCTGATGCGAGGCTAGACCTAGCGGACAAGCCGGAAACTATTTCGGGCATTAAGTATCGGCGTCGAGGAGCTCGCCATTGATTTCCTCGATTCCCGTTTCTGGATAGTTTCCGCTTTGCCGACGACTCGTGCATTAAGGGTCAGAATCAGCCCAGCATTTGCTCGCTGATACACTGCCAATTTGCCCGGTTGCGTCGATTCGTCCCGGCCACGAGTCTGAGGCAGTCGTGGATTTTACGGGAAAGCAATTGCTTTGATGAACATGCCGAAAGAGCTACGTATTCGCGTCGATGCCGATTCTGCGGGACGCTACGAGTTCTGGACGCGTTCTGGCAGGCATGAGATCACGACCAGCGTCAATCCAGACCTGGCGGTGAGCTTCTATGAAGATCTCCGGCTCTTGCGATGGAAGTCGGCGGGCGTCCACGACTCGGGAGACGAGCTACTTAACCATGTCGGTGAACGACTCGCGGCACTAATCGCGCCGCCGGCAATGTGGAAAGAACTAAGACTGACTGATGACGCACGACTCGTGCGCGTGCAGTTTTCGCAAGCCTCGCATCGTCTCATGCAGTTCCCGTGGGAACTTCTCCGAGTAAACGACCAATTCCTAATTGGCGCGCGCGGCAGTCACCTTGTGCGCGAGATGCGAGCACCCACCCCAAGGCGCAAGAGGCGCAATCCAGTCGTCAACGTTGTGCACGTGAGCTTGGGCACAGACAGCGCTCTCACCTTCGACGAGGAACGCTGCACGCTCCTTGAGACGATACCGGCGAGCATAGCAATCGAGTTTCTCATCGATGCTTCCCCTGGGCACTTGGAAGCGGCAATGGACGCCTTCCGGCCGCATATCGTAATCGTCTCCGGACATGGCCACTACGACGACCTTCGAGGCCAACACTACCTGTTAGGGAATGATGACAGGCATCTCCGAACAGCGCGGCTCGTGGCGCTCTGCGCCTCATACGGGTGCCAACTCCTCGTGCTCTCCACCTGCGAAAGCGCACGACTCGGCGGATCCATCATCGATGACGACACTGCCCTCCCCGCAGACCTCATCGCGTTCTCGTTTCCCGTCAGGACCACAACGGCAATACAGAGCGTCGCGTGTTTGCTCAGGGAGTTCATCCGCGGCCAAACCATTGACGACGCCATGGCAGCAGTGCGCGCCATTGACAGCGACGATGAGTACGCCTTCTTCAACGCAGTGCACCTCCATCGGGGACGCGCACGATCACTGCACGTCACTGACGCCGCTCCGAGGCAGCCCGGTCCACCACCGACCCGATGTCCTGGAATGGAGTTCGCCCTGGGCATGTTAAATAGCTTCGCGCACTGGGATAAGCCAGCCACGCTCCTTGCTCCCGTTGGAAGTGGCGGAGAAGCGTTGATCCGGCACTGGACCGAACTGGTCAAGAGATCACAAACGCAGGTAAATCGATGGCGCGTACTCCTCGACGGAGTCCCGATTCTCGATATGCACGGGGCGCAGCTTGTGCGACTCGCATATCCCTACTCGTTCGTCCCCGTGCCCTCTGAGAACGTTGTGTACTGCGACGGGATGGATCGGCAATTCGCGAACGCCTTGCTCGCAGCAAGAGACCAAAACCTTGCAAGGCTGGTTGCGAAGCACCCACTTCTGGGCATGGCGGACTTCGTGAATGACCTCATCGCCGGGCGCACGGAGCGCCAAGCAGTGGAGCATTTCGAGCAGGAGAACAGGATGGCCGAGCGCGCAGGGCGACTGAGTCGGGAAGGTGCGCTGTTTGCAAGCTGGCTGTTCAGCAATGATGGCGTCGCCGCAACCAGCTTCGAGAACCGCTCTGAGTTTGCAGAGGACATAAAAGACTTGGGCGGAATCACCCCGGAAGCGATCGTGGCAGGTATCGAGAACGCGGTGTCAGCAACTGTCATCCTTGCCCTTGCGCGACCGGTGGGCCTCTTCCTGGCGCCCGAGTTTATGCTCTGCGGGGAGCGCTGGTTCCCTAACTGGCGGACGGATCACCTCGCAGCATTTCGCATCCTGTGCGGTGCTTTTTTCACGCTCGCCGCTCACGGCAAACTCGATGTAGAAAAGGATTCCCGCCTCCTAGATTGGGCAATCCGATTAGAAGATTGGCCCACCGCAATAATGATTTGCGTTGCCCTGAGCCGCTGGTACGGCGAACATGGCAGACTCGAAGACATCAAGACAACCATTGATCTGTTGCTCCCACACGCGACGGGAATGGAGCGCATTATCCTGCGTGGGCACCTCATCACAATTGCGACAAATTACGGTGACTATCGTACGGGTCTAGCAGAAAACCAACGACTCGAAACCGACCTTGAGGCCCTCGTTGGAGATTCCGATTACAACCGGAATCTCCACGCCGCGATTACGCAGCAAATCGACTGCCTCGTAGAACTTGGCCGACTCGATGAGGCAGAGCAGCGTTGGGGGGACGCCCACAACCTCCTGCTGCGCTTGGCTGAGCAAAGAGCAGAAGCTGTGGCGCGACTCCTCGGACAGCTCGCGAACCTCCGACGTGAGCAAGACGCGACGGATGCTGCCCTCGACGCTGCCTCCCAAGCCGTGCAGGTCGCCGTGACCAACCACTGCCCGGCGGTGCTCATCGCAGAACTCCGAAACACGAGAGCAGACCTTCTCCGGCTGATCGGACGAAACCGGGAGGCAGTCGAAGAACTCAACGCCACAGCGAACATCATCGACATGCCTCCAGCCCTCCGCTCGCGATTCCTCCACCTCAAGGCACTAATCCTGAAAGAGTATGGCGCGCCACAGGCACTCGAGCACCTGCTGGAGAGCTATCAGCACGATCGATTGCGCGGGGACGACGCTGGCGTGGCGGTCTCCTGCTGACGATCGCGCGCATCTTCACCGACGAACACGAGTACGATCGCGCCCGCGAACGCATCCGGGAGGCGCTACCGTTGGCGGACGCGTGCGGGCTCGTGAACGTCGTCGGCGGCCTCGCTCTCCTCTGAGCCGAAATCGACCTGGCAGAGGGGAAGACCGCGTCCGCCGCAACATGGCTATTCACGGCGCGGGACAAATTCGCCCAGAGCAAGGACGAAGGCGGGGTTGCGGAAGCGACACGTTTGCTCGACACGCTCCGAGCACTCGCAGAGTGACCACGTCGACATCCAAAGGTTGATTGAGCTGGTTTGAGTAGCCGAATGCCCATTTCCGCGCCAAGTGCGGAACACCTGACCCCAAGCTTATTAGGCACTATTCCCGATTGGCCAAAAATTATGCTTTCACGCTGACAGGCCGACTCCGACGATCTTGTGCCGAACTCGCCTTCGCGGACATCCGTTCAAGCGTTCAAGGATAGTCAGGAACCGGAGGAGCTATCTCCTTGAATGCCGTTTCTGGATCGAATGCAAAAAGAAACCCTGGGCGCGAGATCAAATCACGCATCAGAATGTGCTCGTGTTTCTAGTCATGCTGCAGGCGCTGATCGACAAATGGAGTTCTGCAGATCTTCTTTCGACCGATATGCCCCCTCTTATGTTCAAGTCCACATCGCGGACACGAAACTACTTCGTCATAGCAACCGGCAAAAAGGCGTTTTCTGCGCACCCAGGCTGATAGATGGCGGGGCCAGAAGCAGTACATTTTTCGGGATGACCCAACACAGTTTATTCTGTCGCATGTGCAGTAGCCTTCAGATGCGATCTCCGAATCGGTAGTAGACATTGCCATCTGTCAATGGGATCACCAAGTCCTGAATTGCAATGTCTTGAGGATGACCCTGGCGAAGGAGAACAGGCAGTCGCGTGACATAGAAGTCCTGTGAAATACAAGAACTTACTGCCTCAACGTACGCGTCTGCGACATTCCTGCCACTGGCGAGCGCGCCATAGAACCCACTGCTAAAGGCAAAGGCAACTGGGTCAGACAACTCGTCCTCACAAGCAATTGTGAAGGGGACGTTCAAGTTGATCAAACATCCGCACCCTCAGGGAAAAACAGGCATTCAACACCACACAGCGGACATCATCCCGCGCCTTCAGCAGCGCGGCAATTCGCGCAGGGCTTACGACAGTGCTGTTCCCGGCATCGTCGCGGAAATATAGACCGCCGTGTTCCCCCCCCATGACCCGAGAAATGAACCACATCGTAATTCTTAGTCGCGAGAGCATTCTCCAGATCCTGAAATGTCGCGGCAGGCAGAACGTCAACGCAACTGCCTTGGCTGACCTTGCCAACTGCTTCGAGAATTCGGCGATGTTCATATTCAAGGTCAACGGCAGCACTACGACTGTTAGCTAAGGCGAGAAGAATCTTAAGCATGAGCGACTTGAGAATTCTAGCCCAAAACGCCTCGCGTCAATGGGATTATGATATGTGGGAATGGCGCAGCAGTTGGCCCAACAGTTTCTGCGGTCGATGTTTCGGGTTAGAAAGTCAATCTTGCAAAGCTCGTCGCGCAACCTGCGTGGGACGCGCTCCTGATTTCTTTCGCGGACGCGAAGGACCTCCGCTTGTATCCTGACGCTAAGACCTACGGATAGGCCTTCAGTAGCTTCTCAATCACATCCAAATTCTTCGGGTCGCTCTTTTTCAACTGGTTGCGGCATTTCGGACAAACTTCCAAGGAACCAGCGATGTACCGAATGTCACACTCTTCGTTGTAATAGGAAACACAGTTCTTGCGACCGTTCTTGTGCGGGGACACATCGGCAAGGAAAGATACCACGGCGTTCGCAACCATGCGTTCGATGGTAAGAGGAGGCTTCACTTGGTCGAGTAGTTCGTAAGTCGAGAAGATAGAAATCTTCTGTCGCGGATAGTCGTCCCAGGCATAAAGTCCGAGGGTTTGATTATCACGCAGCGGGAAGTCGGTGAAGGCAATCAATCGCTTGAGGCCGAGTTCTTGTGGTTTGTCCTTTAACCGGGCGGCAACTGCCGGGCCATTGAGATACGCGACTTCCTCGGTCTTTTCGCGCTGCCAGGTGCCAAGCGGGGCGACAAAGGAGACTGGCTTGAAGATATAGGTGTCCTGCACGGATGTGAGCCGCTCGGCGACTTGGTCCAGGTGAGGCAGTGCATGGTGAACGTCCCATAGCCCTATAATGTCTCGGCTTTCGCCAGAAGGAGTCACGGCACGGCGCTGGGCGCGGCTGGTGGCCACCCGCTCCCGTTGTGAACTGGCCAACTGTTGCACAGCCGCTTCATTCCTCGACGCCAAACGATCTCCGGGATTACGGGCAAACACAACGGGGACAGCCCAATCGATCGCCTCGCCAGAGATCGAGTAATTTACGGCTACGCGCGCTTCCCGCGCGGCGTCGCCAATCGACTGTCCCTGTGCCAGTGCCCAATAGAAGTGACGCGCGAACGCCGTGGCAGAAACATCCAACACGCTGAACTGGTTAGCGACGATAGTGGGTACCCCCGCTGCCACCAGTGCCGGAGCCACGCCCCGGATGAAATCGACCCCGCCCCCCTTACCGGTTTCGCACGCATTGAGGAACATCAGACGAATATCGCGACGGCAAAGGATCTGCTGCAAAACCTGGGAATCGACTGTCTGGACGCCTTCGTTTTCGTTCTCGAAAACCAGACAGCCCAGTCCGGTCTTGTCATCATATTCACCGTGGCCGATGAAATGGATGATGTCATAGGGCAAAAGGGACACTTCCAGCATTTGATGGAGTAACGCTGGAGTGGCATCGAGAAGCACATTGACCTCGGCCAAATTGGCGCTGATGAGGTTCTGGAAACCGCTTTTGACGACGGCGGTCTCTTCGTCGACGGACAGATGAGCCAATCCAAGCGGCTGAGCTACCACCACGAGAATTCTCAGCTTGTCGCGCGCCCCGATGCGGTCAGCGGGAATGGCCGTGTCCACGTTGCGGGTGAAGTTGACTTCCGACGTGGCCAGAAAATTCTTTCGCTCCGGGTCGTAAGCAAATTCCCAGGGAAGGTCAGCGATCCAACTGATCATGGAGGTGAAGATCAAATGCAGACGGCCATTGGGTTGAGCCGTGCGCGCAGCATCGTAAAGACGCCGCACTCGGCCGGGAAATAGAGTTTCGAAGAGATCCGTCCCGAGAGTAATCAGGCCCTTCTCGTCGGGTAGACCCTTCGCGCCCGGTTCTCCGTTGAGGTAGTCGTGCATTTCGCGCTGTACTTGAATGATGTTTTGAAACCGTTGACCGGCCTTGCCGCGGCGGGTTTGCATCAAACCCATGGCTCGCGCATTGCGGAAGGTCGCCAGCAGCTCCGCATGGTGGTGCTCACGGTATCCTTCGTCGGAACCAAGCACGGAGATGTAAAATACGTCATCGCACGCCGTGCCAGCGGTCCTGGATTCGGCGGCGTGCTCCCATGCCTCAGTCGCAGGTGGCGGAGGAGGAGGCGGCGGAGGGGACGGTGTGGCGAGTCGTTGCGGCGGAACCGTCGCCGCTGCGGCGGCGACCATAGCACGGCGGCGCAAAAGGTACGGCAAGTGAGTCGCCGGATCCAACGCAGGGATGGTTAGCGCCTTGCCCTGCAGACTCTCCACCAGGAAATCCACGGTGGCCGGGCGCGAGAAAAAAGTGATGTGATTCACAGGCCCGTCCGGCGGGTCGGGCAAGTTGCCTTTCGGTCCGAAGCAACCAATCTGATCTCCGGGAATCGCCGGAGCGGCACCAGGGTCCACGACCCAGCCGCCCTCGGTGGGGACGACAAGGTCGTTGGCCTGCTGAAAGACCAGATCCACGCCAATATCCAGGACGCGCTGCAGCAGGCCACCTTTAGGCAAAAAGTTCGCTACCAGTGCCGAATATGCCCGCGGGGGTGGCCCGGGCGACGCCTGCAACTGGTGAATCACAGGCCCTTGGCTATTCATCGCGGCCAGCCCGGGGATATCCACCTGGACTGCATGGGCCAGCCACGCCAACCCCTCTGTGATGAATCCCGCAGCGGTCGTAAACGGGTTCTCGGGGAAGAGGTCAATCAGGTTGGAAAGCCAATTCAGGGAATCCTGAAAGCGGTTGGGGGAGGCCAGAGGCGTTCCCTCGTTCGGAGAGGCCACCAGTGCGGCGCGGCCCAACTGGAAGCGCGATGCATTCGGGCCCAGCGCACTGGCGTTTTCCACCAGAGTGCGCAACACCAGACCGCCGCGGGAGTGCGTTACCACATCAAAGAGACAAGGCCCCTTGGGCAACTCAGCCAGCAAGTCGCGCGCATTTTCTACCGGGGTGCGGCCCACCGTGAAGTGGTCAAAAGCGAAAATGCGGTCGCCATAAATTGGCTGCAGGCTCTCGAAAAAAGTCTTGCCTCCGGAGCCACGTGTAGTGGCCAAGGCGGAAAACCCCGAGGCCGCGTGGGAAAAGGTTCCATGGATAAAAAGAAGGTTGCGCCGTGTGGGATTGGTGCTAACCGCGCTCGAAATCTTTGCATCAGAAAGATTGTGTGCCTGCAGGCTGGCCGGCGAAACAGACTTCCAACCCTGGTGGAGCCCGTTCAGTGTCCACACCGCAGCCTCGGAGGCCTTAGCCAGCAAAGGCATGGACTTTTCCGCGAGCTTGCCGACCACCTTCAAGACGGCGGCTTTTATAAGTTTTCCGACGACTGAGCGCCTCTTTTGTTCTTCCGGCGGCTCTCCGGGCGCGGGTTCGGGGATAGGGATAGAAAACCGGATGGTGCTGGATGCGCCGCGCGTTGCGCTGCGCCGCTCAATCTGCGAGGGCCGGACAAAAACGATCGCGCCCGATTCGTGCCGGGCCATGACCAGATAGACGGCGTCCGGGTCGGCCTCCATCTCCAAGTCCAGCGTTGACGGAACTCCGCGCCTCGGCTGGGAACGCAGGGTTTTCACATCAACAGTCGTAAGGCGACCTGACTTTGTAATCTGGTTCAGGAACATGTCGTCAGGGGCAAGTTGCAGGCTTCGACGAGAGCGCGTGGACTTGGTTCCTACAACTTCCCAAGTATCGCTCTGCACAACACGGAGTTCTTCCCGTTTCTGAAGGGGCATGGGTCACTCCTTAATAAATTGCACTCACGCTGGGGAACTCGCGCGGGGTCAATGTCGAGACAATTCCAGGGCCGGAAAACGGCACGATTATACGCCTTGCGTCAAGGATAAAAGCGGGTGTTAACCTCGCTTTTCTTACAGAATTCCCAGAAGTCGGATCTGGGAAGTTTGTGGAGGCAATAGAATGCTACCCAGATTCCGGCGTATCGGAAACTGAGTGTTCGTCGGCTCCCTCGGCGAGTCGGAGAAGCTGCCCAAAATCCCCTTCGCAGCTTGCTTTGCAAATATCTAAATCTACGAGATCACTGGAATGGCGTCTAGGATGACCGAAAATAGGTGTTTCTGGGCCTGCTTTGAACGACTGGCAGCCGATCAGGCGGGCGCTATCTCGTCCGTACGTGAAATCTGAGCATTTCGAGTTGGCTGTGCGCCGGTTGGGTGCCGGATTTCAGGTGCAGGCATTCCCCAGGCGGCACTCAGAGTCGTCTCGATCGTGAATGATAACGTCCGTGGGTGTTGAAAAAGTCACTTAGATTAGCGGCTGAGATTTAGTGAAAGCATGTTAGAAGGAGAAGTTCCTTCCGTCCCATGCTGCGCTGGATTTCCATCTTCGGAGGCCTGCTGATCATGATGGGGCAACACGCCCGCTCAGAAGCGTTGTTCTACTACTTCCGTCTGGAAGATCAAGTTCCCGAACATCATCTGCTACGGCTGATCGACCAGCACATCAATTTCGAATTTGTACGGCAGCAACTGAAAGACAGCTACAGTGAGTACAGTGAGACGGGTCGGCCGTCGGTTGATCCTGAGTTGCTGCTACGCATTTTGCTGATCGGCTATCTGTACGGCATCACCAGCGAACGCAAGCTGGTGGAAGAGTTGCGTATGCATCTGGCGTGGCGATGGTTCACCGGACTGGGGTTCGATCAGGAGATTCCGCATCACTCGACGTTCGCCAAGAACCGGCATGGGCGGTTTCAGGAGTCGAAGCTGTTTGAGCAGTTGTTCGAGCAGACCGTGCGCCAGTATCTGCGGGAAGTGGAACAGCAGGATCCGCTGGAAGAACCGGTGCACGAGCAAGATCAGGTCTCGACCACCGATCCTGATTCCACCTACGCGACCAAGGGCGGCACGCCGGCGCGTCTCGGTTACTACGACAACTATCTGGTAGCTAACAACAGCTGTGTGATCGTCGGAGTGCAGGCCACGGCGGCATGAGTCAGGAAACGGTGGCCGCGCAAGATAATGCTCACCCGTTTCGCTCAATGGCAGGGACGAGAACCGGAATCGGTGGCGGCTGACACGACCTATGGGAACGGAGAGTTCCTGCAATGGCTAGCCGATCGGAGCATCACTCCCTATATGCGGACCCGCGACAGTATCCACAGAAAGAGGAGTCCATTCTTCGGTCCCGAACGTTTCACTTACGAACCGGAACACGATCGCTATATCTGCCCTGCCGGTCAGTTCCTGAACTACGGTGGCCGGTGTGCTCGGAACCTCACCTATACCTACATCGGAACCCGCAAACGGTGTGGCGCGTGTGCACTAAGAGCGCAATGCACGAGCGCAGCCTTCCGCTGTCTTGCCATTCACATGCATGAGCCGGTTCGGCAACGCGCACGGGAGTTAGCGAACACGCCCGAGTTTGCCAAGGCACAGCGGCAAAGGAAGAAAGTAGAAGCCCTGTTCGCGGAACTCAAGAATCAGATCGGACTGCGCCGCTTGCGCCTGCGCAGACTGAAGTTCGTGCGGGAGCAGTTCTTCTTGGCAGCGGCGGCTCAGAACATCAAGCGACTCGTGCGGTTCCTCAGCCAACCAACAACGCCGGTTCTGCCAGCTACCACGTAGCCGAACGGAGAAAAGAAGGACTCGGCCCGCAGACTCCCAGGCGAAACAACGTTTCTGTTGACGCACTTTTTCAACACCCACGGACGTTATCATGTCGGGCCGGCTCTAAGTTGTAACCCTACCTAGACCGTGAGGAATGACACATCGTGTCCCTGTCGCGGAGATCGCTGTAAGCCTTTACCACGGCGCATCGCGCAAAAAACGGCAATTTCAGCGCGGGCTTCCCAAGCGAAACCAGACAGATATTCCAGTCCCCGTGTTTTGGCCTTACGCTTAGCCAGCGAGTGTCGGCTCCTTGATGGTATTTCTTGAACACCTTCGTAAGTTCTTTTCTATATGCGCCGTCCGAGCTGAAAAGCAGTTCGGCGGTGCGGCGAACCTGTTCAACAAGGTGAAACATGCCACTCGACTTGGAAAGGATTTTTGCAAAAAACAAAGTTTTGCTCTTCATGTGGAGAATGTCGCAGAACTCGAATTTCGACTGTCCTCCGCCAAAGATGATGTTCTTGGCATCGAAGCTAAGGAATCCGGGCAGCTGTCCACACCTGAGATTGAACTGCCCTTCGCTTCCACGCCGTCCCATGCGGGTAACACAGTTTTCGGCAGTGGAATCTTGCTGGCGGTTTTGTTCACCTTATTCAAGAAGTCGAGCGCGACCTCATACCAAATTCCTGATGAGAGGATGTATTGGCGGGCCGCCCACAACGATGATGACCGTCTCCTTATTGAACACCGTGTTTGTTGTAAATACGATCCAGTTTGAAGATGTCGCCAGCATACCTAAGATTAGACATGGTTTTGCTCGATTGCTCCGAGGAAAACGCGCCTGGTAGGGAATCGGGGCTCTTTTCTCTCGCCGGCAATCTTCTGAGTTTGCCGAGTGGGCGCTTGCTGACGAGCTGCCGATCCCTGAAGACTGCATGAGATTGTTTAGGTGGCAGGTTCTTGTGTTAAAATCCAGCGCCATGCAGCGGGGGGGGCCGCAAAATGGGCTGCAAATTCATGCCTAACGGGAATCGCCGTGCGATTCGCAACAGTTGTACTAAACCTCCTTTCTCTCGATAGCAGTCGCACTATCAGGCGAATAGTCTCAACCTATCATCAATTAACATTCAATATGGCCTTGGCGTCTTCGGCGAAATCGCTGCTCCCGCCTTGCTGTGTGAACGGGACGTTGATCCTCGAGAGATCTTGCCAGCTCTGAATTTAGCGGTTTGCCTATGATTACATTTCCCGTATTGACGTTTCTCCGTGTCGAAAACTACGGCCTCTTCCCCGGAAAACCCGTCAGCAAAGGGATTGAATGGGATTTCAAGAAGGGGCTTTGTCTAATTGCCGGGATCAATGGTTTGGGGAAAACAACTCTTCTGACAATGCTCTTGCGAGTCTTTAGCGGCCCTTTTGATCTTACCGGAGACGGATTACCAGAAACGCTCGAATCAGTGATACCGGAGTCACCCATACTCCTGAAAACGCGGGTTCTCAGATATTTCGCTCAACGCGTGGCCGATCAGGGACGAGAAGCCACAGTCACCCTAAAGGCCAAGTTCGGAAAGGATGAGATCACGATCTCGAGACATCTGTTCGATCTCCGACTGCTGTTGTTCGCGGTTAACGACGAGCCAAGGGATCTAGGCGCTAATCGCCAGGATCGGGAAGCAGCATTTCAACAATTAATGTGTACCTTCTTTGACTTGTCTTCATTTGTTGATGTGCTGCTCGTTTTACATCACGTCATTTTCTTTATGGAGGTAGGTTTGGGGGCACTGTGGGATGAAAATGCACAACGGCACCTACTCCGCGCGCTTTACCTAGAAAAAGATCTCGCCGCCCAAGTCGCCGCCGCCGAGCGCCGAGTCGTGAGTACCGATAGTCGTGCTAGGAATATCAGCGCGAGCGCCTTTGCGATTGAGGAGAGACTCCGTCACGCTCGAGCTTCCGCAGCGAACGCGTCGGAAATAGCCGTGGAACTGGCTGCCGAACAAAAACTCCTTGATGCTGAGCTAATGGAACGAGAACGTCTCGACTCTCTTCTGGATGAACTGGACGAACAGCGAAAAGAAGTACGCCGTGAATACGAGCAGGCCAAACTGACGCGCGAGGAAGCAGACCAACGCTTCCGTGCCGCACAGGCTGAGATACTATTCCGAAGATTTGCCTTTCCGCCCTATATCTATACACACAACGCGAGTACCTTTTCCGAAACTTCCTACCATCGGCTGACCATAGACGAGAAAAACTTAATCGTTGAAGTCGCGGCGCAGTTATCCTTTCCGTCCGATTCTTCTACCAATGCAGGATTTGAGCTGAAATATGCCGTACGCGAGCGAAGAAAAGGCTTGGAATGGCAACCTGATCCCAGTACGACCGGTGCAGAAGCAGCGAAAAAATTCATCGTGCAGTTGGTGCAGGAATTAACCAGGAGCGAGTGAGGTGGACAAAAGAAGGGCGCGTATCTTGCTTTCGCTGACTTTACTTGCTGGTCTGGCAGTCTGCTGCGTGTTCGTCGGAGTATCGTTGTACAGCGGAATCATCGATACCAATAGTCTGGGTGAAACGCTTCTGGCCCTGATTGCTACCTATTCCCCGAATCTGGCAGTTCTATTTGGCGCGCTTCAGGCCGGCAAACATGACAATGGTCGAGCCTCCAAGAACGGATTCGTTCTCGCTCTGAGCGCAATCATACTTTGGAACATCTTAATGATGGCTCGAGTGGCATGGTTCGCGAGTACTGGCTTTAGCAGTCAGGAAGATCGCCTGGCGAGCGTCCTTGAATTCTGGAAAATTGTTGGCGGCACTGCTTCGGTTTTCGTAGTCGCTCCGATCGGGTTTTATGTCACGAAACAGGAGCTGTAGCCTTCGTACTTATGGGACTGCCCATGCTCATGAGGCCATTTACCGTAGTGCTCGTTGAGCTTGTCCTGGCGACTCTTTTGCAGTTGAATTCTTCCACGAGCAACGGCGGTTCAATAAGCGGCACGGTGACCGACGATGCAGGAACCCCGATTGCCGATTTGAAGATTTCGGCAGAACGTCCTGGCGACCCTCAAGTGATTCGCTCAACCCACAGCGACCCCAATGGTCGTTTTCAGTTAGATATCGACTTTGGGAAATACCGCCTCTTCGTGACCGACGAGCACAGTAATTATGGTGATTGCAATCTCGCTATATTTTTTTGCGATATTCCGGAGGTTGAAATCAGCCCTGCATCGCCGGCGGCCAGCGTAGTTGTCAAGACAAGGAAGGCCGCACGAGTTCAAGGCACTATCAAGGATCCGGCGAAGGGAGATGGAATCAGCGATGCGACAATCGTGTTCCGCCGAGGCGACGACTTCTTTCGAGGCTACAATTCGATTGTGAATTCCACATTCTCATGCCCGGTTCCAGCTGGAGTTGATCTGACATTCAACGTAATCGCGAACAAGTATCGGCAATGGATCTACCGCTCGCCCAAAACCGACTATGCTACATTCCGACTCGCCCAGGGAGAAACGATGGTTATCAATGTGGAGATAGTGCGAGTCGATCCGTGACTGTCTGAGCGATTCGGGTTAGGTCAACCTGCGGCGCAGCCATCTGCGATCCTCGGCTGATTCGTCAGAAGACATCTTGCCCATTGTGGAAATCGAGAAGCCGATGAAACAAAAGACATTTAGCCGATTGCCAAGCAACCAGTAGGTTTGAGGTTCAATTTCGTTTCATGAGATGGGCCGCCCGAATCCAGAAGTCGACTGACTGTCGATCAGTGCGAAAGCCCCAGATTCTTGCGATTCGTGCCACGGTAGTGTGCCTGAAATGTGCCATCCTGTCGAAAGCAAACGGGTACCGATATTCCCTTTTGATTTGCCGTCTAGTTCGGCATTTTGAAGGTTCCTTCGGAGATTCATACAAGAAGACGGCCCACAAACATCTAATTTCGGGCAACCGACATCCCAATCTTTGACCTCGTAGATTCAGATGCTTGCAAAGGTCGCGCCGAGGAGGATTTTGGGCAGCCTCGCGGCTGTGAGTCGGGCACAAGCCCCTCAATTGGCAGCCCAACTTCCGAGAGGCCATCGACTACCAACCCCGAACAATCCGCTGGAGCCACGAACTCGGCCGCGGGCTCGAATGGCAGGCATGCTCACAATGGATGCGAGACTCACCTTCACCGGCACCGCCGCAGGAAATTTTCTGGCGCTCGATTCCAGCGACGGCAAAACGCTCTGGCATGCGGGCTCAGGCGCGAAAATCCAAAGCTCTCCCATCACCTGCGAACTCGATGGCCACCAAAATTCACCTACAGCGGCGCCATCCTGTTCGCCTGGGGCCTGCCGCAATCGCAGTGAAAGCGAACGGCATTGTGTTACGGCATTGCGTGCAACGTCTCTATCGATTCGGTCTTCATAGGCGTGATTACGTCCTTTACCACATCATCCACTTCCATCATCCCGAGATCTTCGTGATCGAGAATGTGGCAGTGCATCACGAAGCGGCCGGTAAAATCCTTGTAGGTGGTGTAGACGTTGATGGAATTTGTCCCATTCCCTGGCGGTATTAGCAGCGTGTCTTTCCAAACCAGTTCGGGCTTATTCTGAGGATTCTTTCGCGTGTACTGGAACGGATTCACGTGGATGTGAAAGACATGCGGAAGCGGAGGAATGCCATTGAGGTTGGCAGGGTCGCCGACGGTCGTGATATTCCATTGCTCGGTGGCGTTCAGTTGCAGCCTGCGTTCGTTGGCGGGATCAAATGATTGATAGTTGACCTGGAAATAGTTCTTTGCGCCTTGCGGGTCCTGTCCGAGTTTAAAAACCACCTGCTGCACGCCGGAAGGTCCAGGAGTGGCTTTGCTGATATCTTCTATGGGGAGATTGACCGTCTTGCGCAGGGCTGCCATCTCCGCTTCCGTCGGCAAAGACATGTCCGTCACTGGATCTCCAGCGACTTCTATGATCGCCAGCAGGTTTTCCCGCTCCTGTCCGCCGCGAAGCGATTGGCTGGGGGCGGCGGCGCGGTTCCAGAGACCATACACGCACTTCGCGGGCGTTCCCGCCGCAGCATTTGGCGCTACGCCTCGAAGCACGTTCGGCGCGATGCTTCGCAGCAAAAGATTAAGCTGTCCAGAGTGCGTCTGCGCGGTTTCGGCACAGGGTCTGGCCTGAACCAGCACGTCGCTGCGATAGCCCGGCTCAAGGTCCAAAGGCGGTGTATCGAGGCTCCAATCGTCAATGTGTCCGGTGTAGATTCCATCCACCGCAATCTCATGCAAAATGTGGTCGTCGAGTTGCATCTCGAGCGATTCGCGAAATCCCGCGTCGATCATCCGCCAGCGCTGCACCTCTCCCGGACGCATGGTGATCACCGGAATGATCTGACCGTTGATCATGATCATGCGGCGCGAGCACTCCCAAGTTCCCTCCGCTTTTTGTTCCTCGCAGTTTGCCGTCGTGGGAATGGTAGGCGAGGGAAAGAAACTTTCGATGTTCTTCACTTCTCCCGATTGGTCATAGAGAATGCTCTGGAAGACCATGATTTTCTCGTGTTCCGGGCTGCTGGCTTGCGCCAGAGATTTCGGCACAACGGCGGGATCGTCTTCCACAATGAAAGCTCCGGCCATGCCGCTTCCCACCTGAACGGCCGTCGAGCCATGCACGTGAGGGTGATACCAGAACGTTCCCGACGGGTGGTCGCTGGGAATGGCAACCTCGTATCGCTGCTTCGCCTGGGGCGGAACAGCGATCAACACGTCATCGCTCACGATCAGTTCGCCGTTCACGATCTTGCTCGAAGGTGACACGTGCAAGCCGTGAAAATGAAGATTAGTGGTGTTGAAGCTGTGCGGCTTGGCCACGATGTGCGCAGCGTCGTTCTCATCGTCAAACTGTGCCTTGACCTCTTCGGGTGTCTCCTGCGGAAGATTATTCGCGAGCAAGAGCTTCAACGTATCGCCGGGTTTCAGGCGAAACGTCGGGGCCACCAGTTCGCCATTGAAGGAGCGGAGTCTTACGCCACAGTCCGCGATCTTCACATTGACAGGATTCGTGTAGGCAACGTATAGCTGATTCTCGATAACGCCATTGTTCGACGAGATGCTCTTCGGATTCTGAAAGGGAAGACCTGCGATGGCGGGATTATTCAGATCGATGGGTTTGTAGGCACATGGACCTGTGGGATCGGACCGGAGTGCTTTCAATTGCAGAGATTCCACCGCATTCGCCTGCGCTTCCACCAGCGGTCGATTATGGAGTTCCGGAGTTTTCTGCACTGCGGGAGCGGTCTGCGCTTGCACGCACATAGCGGAGAAGGTCAGCCAGTAGAACGCTGCGTACAGCTTGCGAGAGAAATTCATTTGTCGCTCCTTTCGGCTACTATGTCCCGACATCTCGACGCCTACTTGCCTAACCACTTCGCCACGTTTGAGAGCGCATCAGCCACATGCCAAAGTTCTTTCCACTTCTCCACCATGGAAGGGTCATCCTTGATGTCGGTGTCTCCAGGATCGCCAGCATGGAAGGCGGGGTGCGGGTTGTATTGCATGGCCAACTGGCATCGTCGGGCAACGCTCACCCCATACAAGAGCGAGACGATGTAGAGCGATTCATCGAGGCCGGAGGAAATGCCGCCGCCGGTAATCCGGTTTCCGCTCTGCACATACCTTGGATAATCGTCAACCACTTGGCAGGGGAATAACCGCAGAACGTCTTTATAGGCCCAGTGAGTCGTAACCTCGAGACCATTGAGCAAGCCCGCGCCCGCCAGCAGCAGCGCTCCCGTGCACACCGAGCAAACCAACTTTGCGCCCTTCTCGCCCGTCGCCTTTCCCTTCAGGAAATCAAGATAGCAATTCTGGCCCAGATGCCCCTTCAGCAGAACTTCCACCGGAGTCGCGCCCCCGGGCACAAACAGCACATCAAGCGGCGGGCAGTGTTCGAATGTGGTGCGCGGCACTATGCGCACGCCCTCGAACGATTTCACCGGCGAACTCTCTTGAGCCACGAGATAACAATCCATCCCGGCGAACGTGAAGGTCTGAAAAGGACCCAGAACATCCAGCGAATCGAAGCCCTCGTAGAGGGGAAAACCAACCTTGAGCGCATCCATTTATGATGGTCTCCTTCAATTCTTCAACTGCGTTGCAGTTGCATCCGCGTCTGCGCGACCGCTATCCGCACTGCCTTACCCGGACCCCGCCAGCGCCATCTCGCCGGCGCCGGGCTGTCGAGCCGTTCGGACAAAAGCAACAAGGTCACCACCGCCATCGCAGCGAGGTGGCCGCGCCAAATAAGCAAGGGCAACAGCATCAGCGCCCAGCACGATCCCACGCACCATATGCCGTGCTTCAAACCGAAACGCAAGGCATCGAGATCCGCCGCCAATCCGAATGCGGCCAATTCGGGGTGCGCATGGCAGCGATTGAGACAGCTCTGTTTGATCGGCGAAAACTGCCACACCAGCGCGAAGATAGTCACCACCACCATGAGCACCCACGATCCGGGAGCGCCCATCCCAATTACCAGCGCTAAAATCAGCAGCACAACGCCGGCAGGCATCCAGATCGCCGCATAACCCGCTGCGAACAAAGCAATGGCACGCTCCCGTCGGCAGGCGAAGCTTCTATCGTGGATATGGCGCACGGGCGCGATCAACAGCGGCGCCATCATAGCCGCTAACATCAGCCCCCATCCCATCGTTGCCGATAGGGGCCGAGCCAGCAACATGTCGACTGCCGCGGAAAAATCTGTCATCCCCGCCATCGCAGCCGGGCAGTGCGCGGGCAACGCCATATTTCCCGGCTCGATCGCGAACACGATCCACGCCGCTACGCTCACCAGCAGCACAGGCGTTCGGACGTGCCAGCGCTCGCGAGCGGCGGGTGTCATCGTCCGGGCTCTGCTCATCGACCTTGACGGAATATGCTGACGCGTCCGATGCTGACCTCCGCATCCTTGGGAACCGGCCTCCTCGGCACAATCCGCACGTCGAGGGAATCCATATTGAGCTTATTGCTGAGGTGCAGCGCGTCAACAATGTCAGTGATTTCCAACACCAAGGTCAGGCCTTTGCCCGCATGTTCGTCGTCGGCCATGCTCGCCTTGCTCGCGCCGAACAGCGAAACGCTGCCCGCCAGCCGCTCGGGATGATCCGCAGGTTTGGCGCCCGCAGGCAGGTCGATGTAAACCTTGAGCGCCGTCGCGTCGGAAAATCCTCGTACATTTTCCAGGTTCAGGAAAACACGGTCGGGTGCGATGGCCGCCTCGGCAATTCCGGCAGCTTTTGCCAAATTCAGATTCGCCGCAACCTTGTTGCGCACTCCTTGATCAAGCTTTACCGACGTGCTCGCCTCGCTGCCCGTAATCTTCAAAGCGCCTTGATTCGCTCCGAGCAGTTCCACATTCTTTCCGGTTGCCACGGCTCTAACTCCTTTCGCCGCCTTCACTACTTCGGCGTTTGCACCCAACCGCATCAACCGGTCAGCCGGCTGCATCGCGGCCGTTGCCGGCGATAAGTCATCATAGTTATAGCCGAGCTTGCTCAGGTCAGCTACGTCGCCCGGAGTGTAGTCCCACGCAGTGCCGTCCGGCAGCGGCATCGAGAAAACGCGCTGGCCAGTGTTGCCGGGACCTTTTTTCCAGTTGTCCTGGGGCGGATCCACATGGGCCGGAGGATTTTGCCGCCACACCTGCCACAGCCGGTCAATATTGGCATGGTGCAAGTAAAAGATCGGATCCAGCCCAGCGATCCGTGGATCGGACATAAGTCCCGGGTCCTGGCGCGTGCCGCCTCCCACCAAGACGTGTACCTGGTCATGGGGCTGCCTTTCCAGGCGGCCATGGACCGGTCCGCCATGCTCGAATCCCGTGTCGACGCCACCAAAGCCGGGGCTGCCGCCACTGGCCACGCCAGTAAAATCGGGGTCATCCATCGCCTTGAGGTTGACTTCGTCCATCGGCACGTAAACTTTGCCATTGTCGTCTGGTCCGTAACGCTGCTTGACGTAGAGTGGATTGTTGCCCTTGCCGTCAGGCCAGTCGGGCGAGGCAAAGGCGGGCGGCAATTGGTTCTGATTGGGCTTGAAGTAGTTCCAATAGGGTAATGCCCAGTCCTTCGGCGCGCCCTTCATGTCCTTAATTGCCGCGCGGATGTTCTGCTCGAAAGCGAGGAGATAGCCGCGATGCCAAGGTAGGAAATACCAACTGCCATGCTGGCACTGCAACCAGAAGCGCTTAACATCGGGGGCGCCCGGCATTTTTTCGGAGGGATCGTAGTAGCCCACTCGCTGCCAGAGTTGGGAGTTGAAGCCATGGATCGCGCCGTAAAAGCGCCAGCTTATCGGTTCGGCAAGCGTCTTCGCCTTCATGGCTGCCACGCCGCGGGCGTACCACAGAATCGGGTCTGCCCAGTCGCCGCCTAGGTTCCAGACATTCCTGCGTGTAAATGCCATAGTCTCCACTCCCTGCCGAAGCATACAGCCCAGGCGGACACTCGGTCCTCCGCGCAGCCAGACGCCGCCTCACACTTATTTTTTTCCGGGGAAATCGGCGAGTAGAAGCCCCCTCGGATTCAGAAGCTTGAAACGCTTCCAACTTCCGATTCGCCGAATTGGCAAACACAATAAGCCCCCTCCGCCGCTTTGTCAAGGGCCAAGGTCTGAGAGATTTGCATAGGGTAGATGGAGATGCGCTCGGACTTAGGCGATGGGTTGGTCGTGGGTAATTAGTTTCTCCTAGGCTAAGATCTGATATTAAGTTGGCATCCGTCGATTCGCCTTCCCTGGTCTGCAATTGGATCTACTTCCCTTGACTACAATGCTTGCAGGTACGCAACGACAGAGCGTGGTTGAGGTGACCATTTGAACATTATCCTGCGGTTCCTCCTCTGAATCCACAGAAGCCACGTAAGGTACTACTCATTCGGATTGCGGTGGGACTGATCTTCTTTACACAGGGCATTTTGAAGTACATCGATCCCGGCATGGGAGTGGTTTCGCTTCACGCCAGGCTCCCCCCACAACCGGTGTTGTCATTTTGATTCGTAGAAACGTGGGTAGGTCTTGATCGGCTCCAGGTTCCCGGCCTTCCAGTCCTCCAGCACTGCATCGAACTCTAGGCGGGGGGTCACTGAAACATGTAGAGCCGTTTTGTCCGTGAAGCAGACCGACAAGGATCGATAGTCCGATTCGTTGTGAAGGGGTTTTTGGGCAGTCCTCTGACCGTTGCCCCGGTAGCCAATTAGGGAACACCGTTCGTCAAGTACACCATTTGCCCTTCGCGCACCGTGGGCAGTTCCCGAGACACTTGGCTGTACATAGACTACTGACCACGAAGAAGACAAGTCATTCTTGTCGCAATATGTTGACAGGATTCATGCGGGCAGCGCGCCAGGCCGGGAGCGCACAGGTTAGTACGGCTAGAGTCATTAGAGCTATGGGCAATGCGATGTACGTGGCGGGATCGAGGGCGCTGATTTCGAAGAGTAGATCGGCGATAAGTTTCTTCGTAAGAAGCGACAGCAGAAGCCCCAAGACAACTCCGATAGCTGCAAAGGGCACGATCTGCCGTAGCAGGGAGGAAAAGACATGTTTTCGCTGAGCGCCGAGAGCGAGGCGGATTCCGAGATCGCGTTGGCGCGACGAGATGACATAGGAAATCAGCCCATACACACCGCCGAGTGCCAGAACGATGCCCAACCCTGCTAGCGCGCTGAGCAGCAGCATGTTGAAGCGGTCTTGCGAGTTGAAGTGGTCCATCAGCAATTGCAGAGTTTGCACGTCGGCAACTGGTTGATCTTTGTCGATTTCGGCAACCACCTTGGGGAGCACGGCAAGCGTCGCGGCTGGATCGCCGGCGGTTCTTGCCACGACCGTCATCTCGGAAAATTGCCGGGCAGGCCAAAACATCTGCGGTCTGGCCGGCGTTTCGATATTGAACTGCCGATAATCGCCGACGACGCCAACCACGACCCGCCACGGACCCGGATCGCGATGAGGGGGCATGAAGCGTATGTGGGCGCCGATGGGGTTCTGGTTCGGCCAATACTTGCGGGTAAGACTTTCGTTCAGGATGGCAACGTCGGTTGCGCCCTTTTGCATGTCGGCGGCGGTGAAAAGGCGTCCGCTTCGTAGAGGGGTTCCCATGGTCTGGAAAAAATCCGAGGTCACCGCGGCATAGTCTGCCGAGGGCGCATCGCCGGGCTTCGCAATGGCCCGTCCTTCAATCTCGAACCAATTGTAGTGAAGAGCATAGAGCGGAAAGTTGTCGGCAAGGCTGGCCATTTGCACACCGGGAAGCTGCCGTACACGAGTGAGAAGCCGTTCGCAGAACTGCTCGCGATCGTCGTCGCCGGCGTAGCGCGGGGGCACAAGAACGATTCTTCCCGTAACCACGTTTTGCGCGCGAAACCAACCGGGGTCCACCTCAAGTAGCCGCTGGAAGCTGCGGGTGAGTAGCATCGCTCCAATTGCGAGAACCAGAGTGATAGCGATCTCGGTGGAGACGAGGACTCGGCGAACCAAAGATCCCCAGCGAGCGCCGCCAAAATTAGCCGATTGCCTAAGCGACGATTTGAAGGTACGGCGGCTGGATATCCAGGCAGGCAATACTCCCAACAGCGACACGCAGAGCAACGAGATCAAGCCGGAGGCAACAAAGCTGCGCATATCCAGGTGGAGGCGGCCGGCTCCGGGGATGTCGAGGGGCTGCATCGCAGCGATCAAAGCGATTCCAGCGTGACAAGCTCCCCACGCAAGGGCTGCCGACACCGCTGCAAGGATAAGACTTTCCGTCAAGACATTCGCAATCAGCACACGCCGGGGCGCTCCCAGTGCGTCCATGATCGCGAGGTCTCTTTGCCGGTTGATGAAGCGAACCAACGTCAACCCGGAGCCGTTCAAGCAACCCAGCAGAAGCACGGTAAAGGCAGCCGCCCAAAGGATGTAGAGGGTACGGCCCAGGTCTGGGGCGGCATTCTCAACCTTCAAGGGAACCAGATTGACGCTGTAGCCGGTGTTGAGGCCTGGATCGGATTGCTCCAATCGAGTTGCCAATGCGCGCATTTCGGCGCGAGCCTGAGCCAAGGTTACGCCCCGTCTTAGCCGGGCCGTCACAAGGAAACGCCGGACCCTCGTTTCGGTTGGAGGGTCGGCGGCAGTCACGGGCGGTAACGGCACCCAAATCTCGGGCTTGTACTCGTAGGCGCCTTCGAAAATCATCGACAAGTGGAAGCCACTGGGAAGCACCCCGACAATCGCGCGCGGCACGCCATTGAGCAGAAGTTTCTCTCCCAGCGGATTTCGGCGGCCAAAGTGATTTTTTGCGAAGGCTGCGGTAATCAGAACGACGCTGTTCGACCCTGCATCCTCCGGCAAGAAGGTTCTGCCCTGTTGCGCCGGAACTCCGAGCATGCGGAAAAATCCAGCGCTGGCGCACGCCGCAACCAAATGTTCCGGAGCTCCCCGGCCAGTGAGATTGTATTCGGCCCACTCATAAGCTTCGACGGAGTCGAACACATCGGTCTGAGTTTGCCATTCCCTGAAATTGTTCCATGCCACCCGCCCACGGCTGGCCTGTGGTTCATCGAGAGACGGATTGGCTTCCCAGATCATGACCAAGCCATTGGGATCGCGGTAGGGCAAAGGATGAAGCACGATCTGGTCGATGACCGTCAATAGGACGGTATTGGCGGCGACGCCGAGGGAGAACACCATGACGACTATCAACACAAAAGCTGGATCGCGCGCCAGGGAGCGAAGCGAGTAACGAAGCCGTAAGAGCCACATTCGAGTGAGTTACTCCGGAAACCTCCGTTAAGCGAACGGTCGAAAAACCGCTTAAAGGTACGCGATTAACGGCTCCGTCACAAGAACAAAATCGCATGCTGTCGAAATAGTAACTTGCGAAGTCTCAACTTATGTCCGAAAATGGACATATGTCCACAATCGGACATAATTTGATCAGTTGTCCCGAAAACGGGAACGGAAGATGGTATAGCTGTGAAAACAAGAGCCTCCCGATAGGATGCAGAGGGCTGACTAACTCCACTGGAAAAGTCAGTGTTATCTGCGATGTAGATAGAGTGAGAATGACGGTCTCCAAACTTATTGGAGACTTCTTTCTCCTCAGGGCTGGCTACACAACCTAGTAAAACCAGTGCCGAGAGACTCTTCTCGTCACCAAACCACAATCACACAATGTTAAAAAGGAGATAGACGATGAAAGTAACGCTAGCCAAGGCGGTGTTTTGGATGGGTTTATTGCTGGTGCTAGTCGGCGAAAGTAGCCCACACTTGTTAGTCGCTGGCGGCGGTATTCCGCCCGTCAGACCGGTAGGCGCGTTATCCGTAGTTTCGTAGCCGGACCAGCAACAAAAAAAGACAAAGTCGTGTCCAAAGGCTGGAAGTGGTAGTAAGCTGTCCACTTCCGGCTTTTTGCGCGATGCGAATACTTAACGTATTGGCGTTGGTCATACCGATTATTTTGCAGATATGTATTCTTGCGCTGCTGCTCAAGCATCGCCTGCAGAGGCGATTTATCTGGTTCTTCATTTACACCATCTACTCACTATGCGAACTCATTGTTCGATTGGTTGCCTCAGGGCACTACGAAACGTATTTCATAGTCTATTGGTCCACTGAGCCGGTGGGCGTCGCATTCACTGTGCTTGCCTTGCGGGAAAGCTTCCTCTACATATTTTGGCCGGAGGTCAGATGGCCTTGGTTCCGGTGGGTATTCTGGTGCGGGTTTGGCCTTGCTATTGGATATAGTTGCTGGCTAGCATGGGCCCTCCCGTCGCGGGAGCCTGGATCCCTGGCTCCCATGTTCATACATGTCGAGTTTGCGGTGGACATCGTCGTTTCCGTGTTTGGGTTGCTCTATGCGGGGTTCATCCGGCTGTTCGGAATTCTGGTGCACCAGAGGGAGAGCGCTATCATTCTCGGATTCACCGCGATCGCATGTCTCGGAAACTTTGGTTGGCTCACGCGTTCGGTTTTTGGAACAAGATTCAAATTACTGAGTGGATTGGTTACGGCTGTGGCATATATCGTTGGGGAACTAATCTGGACTAGAGACCTGTTGCGACCGGAGTGGAAGTTGCCCCAACCTACACAAACGCTCGAAGAGATGATCGAAACAATGAGTAGGTCCATTGCTATCCTTCAAAAGTACCTGGGGAGAGAATCATGATCTTCTTATGCTGCTTAGCCATCGCAGCATACCTGTCGTTGATTTCTTTTTTCTTGCTCCTTTATTTCGGACTTTACCGCCCCCTCTATTCCCATCCTTACCCCGGCGAGTTGGCCGATGTGATTTCTGCGGTTTCGAGCATCAAGCTCGTGGAATTGGAGCGCCTGGTCAGTGAGGAGATGAGCGCTCGGATCGAAGAGACTCTCAGCCCGAGAGAGCAGCGGCTAGCGAAGCGAAACCGGAGTCGAGCGATTTCCGACCGGCTCGCGCCGATCGAAGCCAATGCAAGTCTTTGCGTGGCATTTACCCGCCCGCAGGTCAGACTTCTGCGTAAGAAAGGATCTGGGCGGAAAGCGTGCCGTAGGCGCTCACGGTCGGAGCGTGACCGGCTGCTCGAAGAGCTCTTCAAGCTCTCGCAGGATTGTTGCCTGCTGTTGATCTTCGCCAAAGCCGTCCGGGTGTTGATGCCCTGGGACCGCGAGCGCATGATCCGCTTTCATCGAGAAACCGTGCTGCCCGAGGTACGTAACTTTCTGCGCATATTTGTTCAATATGCCGGCACTTTTGGCGAAGTGGAACGAGAGAACTTGCTGGCTTGGCTCGACTGCTGGGAACTGGACGAGGGATATTGCTAGGGTTCGTGGAACTCAACGACCGCCATTTCGTCTTGGCGGCTCGCGAGAAAGAAGCTCCTCTTGATCGGCAATGGGAACAAAGACTATGATCCGGGTCACCGATCTCTCAACTCTTTAGGGAGCTGGCGAACCTTAGTGAAATCGGGCCCTAGCGACAAAGGGCCATCAATCGGGAACAACCACACGGCCGCCGCACGAAAGAAGTCCGGCACAAACAAAAAACCTGCCAAGAAAACCGGCTCCTATGCGGTGTCACGTCCGGAAGTTGGCGCTCCACGGCACAACTACCTGGCTACTAGGGTTACTGAGAAAGAAAAAAAGGCCGTCGAAGAATACTGCTCCCGGCACGGAATGAGCGTGAGCGCTTTCCTTGCGGATTTGGCCCTGACCGATGCCAAGAGACGGCCCAATAGTGGACAGGAAGAGGAGGAGATCACGGTTACGCTTAAGCTTTCTTCGCGCGATATCGACAAGATGCGAATCTTCGCGCGGCTGGAAGAAAAGACCATCGAAGAGTTGTTGCAGGAACTGGTTCAGCCAGGCGTCCAGAAACGCCAGACGGCGAGTGCACTGGAAATGCAGACACTTCGTTGCTGGCTGTCCAATGAAGAACACGCGGTCATCAAGAAGTACCTCGCGAAGCATCGCTTGTCGGCGCGCAATTACTTGGCTCTCCTCGCTCTTAAAGCCATCAACCAGCGCTGAGCTCGTTAGCGCATGTCGAGTCCTTTCCATCCTAGGCTGAATTTCCAAATTTCCCGCCATATTTTCCTCTTGCTATTTGTATCTGCATAGGTCTATAGTCTCATCGTCTTTGAACCTAGATTCAGGTTGGCGTTAATTATGAGACACGAGAAGTTGGCGGTTTTCCGGATAAACGACGGTGGGACCGTGCGTCTCATCTGCGTGCGTGGGCTAACATTCACGGGAAGCGTTCAACTGGAGAAGGCCTTCAAGGAACGAGTTGGACGTCCGGTGGATGTAACCTTCCTCGGAAGGTTCGACCGCATCGAGACGGCTTCAGGAATCGAAGAGTTTTTAGACCTCGCGTTAGACCTGGAAATTATTCCTGATTCTGCTGGAACCGTCGTTGTTCCGAGTTGTAATCTGCTTGGTTACTGAGTCACGCGGCTTGTGAAAAGGAACGGTATACCCTCAAGGTTTTTGGTCAATCGGCTTCCCCCCCAAGGTGCGGTGCGCCCGGTCTTCACATAGCAAGAAGGGCACGTGAAGACCGGGCTGTGGCTTGGCAACTGAGGAAGTACTGCCCGACTTAGGCAGAAGTTGCGGAAATTGATCGATGCTAGCGGATGAGCGGTCAGAATTAACAGACTCATCGTTGAGGAACAGAATCCGTCAACTTCGTCGCGAGCGCCGGTGGACGCTTCGTAAACTTTGCCAGTTATCAGGTGCTCCGGTAAATACAATTTGCCGGATGGAAGGCGGAAACGGTACGAGAGTTGCCGGTAGTAGCCTAGGACCTCGTCTAGTTCTTTCAACAATCGGCGTCTTTCGAGTTCAAGAAGAGCCAACATCCTCAATTCGATATCTTAGTGAGTTTGACGCTCAACAATAGACTTCCTGGTGCGGTTTTTTCGACGTGACATTTGCCCTCCGAGCTGAAATTTAGCCGTCATTTTGTAGCTCCTGGATCACTTGTCGGGGTCCTGGATGTCCCCCGTTGGTTCGATTCGCCGTTGAACTACAACATTGCCATCTTTTATGGAATAGCTGAGCCATCTCTTTGGCCACACGCCGCTCTGAGCATAGCGTTTCAGCTCCCCCCGGCTTCGACCACACAACATCCGCTCCTCTTCCTCCTTGAGCTCGTAAACCCTCTTCCGATCCACGCCGTCTAATTTGGGCAATTATATACTTCCGACACATGTAGAATGTGTTCGGGATGGCTACGGTTCAATACTTTCATTCGTTCTATATATTTGCAGTCGTATTCGTGATTGGCTGGGTCTTGGACAAGATTGTGGTGCCGCTCGTAGTCGAGTGGGGCAAGCTGAAACTCCAAGAGAAGAGTCGCCTAAAGCGAAAGCCTCGCAGTCGGCGGCGGCGATAGTCCTACGTTTAGTTGCCGTGACAGGGCTGCTAGTCGGCATGGTTGCCAGCACTGCATGGTTCCATAGCGGGAGGTGGGAAAGATTTGTACGAATTGCCTTTTTCCGGCAAATGGAAACAGAAGCGCGTGTGATGAATTTCAGTTCCAAATTGATCAATATAGGCAATGCATCCGACGACCTGCACCTCCAGCTCGGGCAAATATGTATTCTCGTAGCCCAATGGTCCGATATTCAACGTAGTCGATTCATTCGGAAATATAGTCAATCCAACCGGTTGAACAATCACCTCGTTATGCTTAGTTGCATTAGGCCCAGCGATGTCCACGCGAGATTCTTTCGTAGCCAGACTGGGTTCATCGCAAGCGAATTGCTCATCGGGGAACTGGTTAGTATTGTCAGTTCCCAAGTCCGCCAAGCTCTGCACAGTCCCCACATTTACATGGAGAGCGGGAGAAGGCCCATAATTCTTAATGATCAGCGCGACAGGGGCCATTTTCTTCCCATAGGCATTGCGAAATGTCTTTCCGGAGATCGGCATTCCGATAACGCCAACCCAAGGGCGATTTCCTCTAATCAAAGCAGCACGCGCAGTGTCGGCAGCGTTTTTGGCGGCATCGGCTTGAGTGTGAATGTCCGGCAGTTGATCGCGCATAACGTTCCATTGGCGTCTAGCATATTTCGTATAGACGATGCTGGACCAAGCTATAGCGATTGTGAGGAGCAGCATCCCAGCTTCCGCTATAGTTATTTTCGAGGCCCAGTTCTTAGCTCTACTCAAGAAGGGTATGTGATGCAGGGCTGTGGCGTTCTCGCTCTGCTCTTCGCCTTTGGGGCCTTCCTCGCCGGATTCTGCGGTATGAATTACCGGGATTGGAGGGTGAGTATCGTCGCCTTTCTCTTCGGTGCGCTCCTCCTTTGGCTTTCCGCTTTCCTCATTCATCGTGGCCTCGATTTATCTGATCCTGAATCTATGCGTCAAGTATCTAAGCCTGCCCACGCAAGGTTAACTGTACTCATGATAAGCAGACGGTCCGAAGGCTTGCCACGTAAAGTTAACTTGGCGGCGAAAACAAAACCTCGTGTAATGAACGGGACTGTCGTTCGCGTCAAAGATGTGCCGATAGGCAACGTACCCGATAAAGTATTGTTCTTTGTCGATGGGTTTCGTTCCCCCCATGACGTATTCGACGGTAGCGTGCGGGGCGAACGAATGGATGCCCCATTCCTCTTTAGGCGCGAGCATCTTTTTTGCTGGCAAAATATCAGTCTGGTACGTTGGGCCGGGAAGGAGTTTCACTCCATTGTCAAGTTGGAGCAGGTCGCCGAAAGCTTCGACAATTCTTGCTGGCGTGCTCCCGTGATTCGTGAGAACAACGTCGTACATACTGCCAGGGGGAAACCGATCATAATTCTCTATGCTGACGGTGACCCACGCTCTTTCGGAGTTTGTGATGTTATCGGCTTGCTGCTTGGCAGCAGTGGCAGCGTCCTGAGTCGCCTGCGTCTGAAGGTAGAAGACGTAAATGGCTCCGAGCGCCACGAACACCCCGGCAATCGTAGCGAACAAATACAGGCGATAGAGACAATCCTTGCCTGCGTCATAGGCGCTTGCAGTTTCATTTTTAGCCTGTGGTTGATGCACGGCGGGGGAAAGCGCACCGGCGCTCGGCTGGTCTTGTTCTACCTGTGTTTTACGCTGGCTATTCTTTGTGCATTGATAGTAGATCAAAGCACTACTCGCAGATAAGAGGAGAATCAGAGCCATGATTAGGCGCATAATTACTCTATGAAGCAACCTGAATATATCGAGGGGCCGAAAGCGCGGGAAAACTTTGAACGCGGCATGATAGCACTGTTCAAAGTGCCGAAGAAAGCGATTGGAGAGGCACGGAAGAAGGGCCGGAAACTCACTGCCTCGCGCAAGAAGAAACGCTCTGCCAAGGATTAGTTCGTGGAATCGTTAACGCTTCACTTCTCTGAAGGCCGGGAACGTATGAAGCACAACCAAGTCGCCGTCTATCATCTTTTGCAGTCGCACTTGAAATTCGACTGAGTGACGCACCTCGATATGCAGTTGTGTGCCGTCACGGAAAAAGATAGTCACACCGGGCATGTCGTCATTGGCAACGTCAATTTCGCTGACGACTTTACCGGCGACCGAACGGTAGGTACGCCATCCACGAACAATTTTAGGTTTTGCCAATATGCACCGTCCCTAATACTTTCGGGCTTATAGGCCCGTTCGGTGAGAAGCTTACCTGCAATCATCTGCGGATGTCAAAAAAGAAATCCGCTTTGAATATCAGATTTGGTAAGAGGCTTGGAGCGTTGCGAAAAGGGCAAGATTGGACGTTTATTTATCTGGCAGAGCATTCGGGGCTGGATGACAAGTTTCTTCGAGACCTTGAGCATGGCGAGAAGGAACCATGCCTGAATACGCTCGATGTCCTAGCCAAGAGTTTCGATATGAGCATGAGCGAATTGCTAAAGGGTATTTGATGAACCTGCTTTATCGGCAAGGACTAGAACGGGATTGGCATCTCTGGCGTTTCCCGCGTCCTTGTCGTTTCGTGGCGCGGCGATTGGTCTTTACCTGTGAGTTCCGTATACGTGAGGCGCTTGCCGCCGATTTGTGACATGGCGAGTTTGAATCGCTGGTCGTCGTTCATGTCTTTGCGAGTGTTAAAACGAAAAGATTGTTCGTCAAGGTAACGGAAAAGATGAAACGGTTCGACCGACACATACGTGCCAGAGATGCCGCGCTTGAGCAGGCTCCAGAAGTTCTCAAGGCCGTTCGTGTGTACGCGGCCATCGACGTATTGCACGGCATGATCGACAACCTTGTGCGCGTAGTCGGTCGCGAGTCCTTCATAGGAAAGCAGAGCATCGGAGTAGAGCGCCGCGCCAGCCTCTACGTGCTTTCGTACCTGCGATTGCAGTTCATGTCTCTTGCGATTCGGTACAACGGTGGTCCGAATCTTTCCGCCCCGCTCAAGGATTCCCATCACGGCGGTTTTGTCTTTGGTGCCAGTGCCAGTGATTCGGCGCTTGCGCTCACTCAGATGCATGTTGCGTGCTTTGCCGCCGATGAACGATTCATCAACTTCGACCTCTCCACCACCACCGCCGAGTTTCGAGCCGTAGAAGTCATCCTGAATAGCAAGCCGAAGGCGTTGCAGCATGAACCATGCGGCCTTCTGTGTGATCCCCAGAGCGCGGTGAATTTCCATGCTAGAGACGCCGTTCTTGCAATTGACGAGCAGCCAAAACCCGGTCATCCACTTATCGAGACCGAGCGGAGAATCCTCGAAAACCGTTCCCAGTTTCAGGGTGAATTGTTTCTTGCACTCGTAGCAGAACCAGATGCGGCGAGTCTTGATGAACGAGTGCTTGGCTTTGCCGCAACGTGGGCATACGACCTTGCCATCCGGCCAGCGCAGTTTCTTGGCGTACTCGAAAGCGCGGTCGGGATCGGAGAAGTAAACGATCGCTTCTTGGAGTGTGTTCGGGGCGTCCATGTAGAAAACTATAGACGAAAATCACATATGTGTCAAGGATATAATTGCCCTAATTTGCTCGGACGGTTAGGTACAGGGCCATCGGGTAGCATTCGATCACGGCGGAGGATCTCAAGCTCATCCGCGGTGAGGTTCTCCAAGAAGCGCTCCTTTAAGATCCAGTTCAGGAAGCGTCGCTCATTTTCCAACTTCATAAGCCTGTTCCGAAAGGATGTCATAGCCCCTATGCTTCTCCGTCTTGTTCGGTTTCCGGCGGGCTTAATCGAAACAAGGCGCACTCCTCCGCCTGCTGGTAATGCTCAAGATCCTCCAGTCGCTTTTCGATATCTGAAACCTCAAGAGCGCGCAGGTAGCTCGTCCCGAGATAGCCGAGCGCATTGGCGATCTTGGGATCGAGCCTCCCAGAACGAATTTCAACAATCGATTCAGCCAGCAGATCACAAAGATCGGCCGCAGTCTTTGGCGCTTTGAAGTCCTTGAGGTCGCCCGCTGCGCTATATACGGCTCGCCGCCGACCTCCCTTGCTACCGAGTTCTGCGGCTCTACCAGGCTGCGAATGTATCGCGCAACGCTTCTGGCCAATAAGAGCCCGCGCTCCGCATCGCTTACCATCTCGCTTCTTGTGTTCACACTGCATCGCTTAACCTCACTGTTTATGCGGTGCTAGGCCGCTAAGCGGTAGGGGTGGCTACCCTCAGCCGAAAAGAACAAATGCTGAGAGCGACCACCTCCCCTTTCTTGCTCCAGACAGTGCTCGATTCAGGCATAGGGCAAGACCTTCGAAGGGTCGGACCAATGCTTCCGCCTATCATTTTCAAGACCTACCGTCACACAGTCATCGACTGCCAGCAGCTTTCCTGGTCCCTGTGGGGTCCAAACTTGTTTTCCCAGGAATTGCCGCAGATAAGCTAAGGTATTCCTCCGTTCTCGTTCTCGCAGGTGCTCAATGACCTCACGTTTCTTGAGTCGCAATTCCTTCAGCAGGAATGCAGCCCGCATGGGGATGCGGTAATGAATACGGTCACCTTCAATTGACAGTTCGCCGCCCGCTGCCACGACTGCCGCTACGAGATCCATCGCGCTCATAATTGGCCTTCAATAGTTTGGAGCTGGTCAGATGAGCTTTTCAGTTTTTCACTACTAGAAGACTGAAAAACTGAAAAGGTGGATTCAGGTCCAATGGTGTAGTAGCTCAAGCGCCCGTGGAGCCCTTGTTCGGTTCTCCAGAGTCGCCTTAATCCACGCTGAAGGGCGCATCGTCCTTTGTGAAGCGGTAAGCCTGCTAGTTTTAGCAATTCGCCTTGGCTCAAGCCTGGCTCACGCTCAATGAGTCCAATTAGCCGTTGCTCAATCTCTCGTTCTAGAAGCAAAGCCTCATCCTGCATAACATCGAAGGCGTCGTCATTTCCGATCTGCGGCTTGACCGCGAGCGTGGTTTCCTGCCCGAACCTGTTCTTGAAGCATTCAATACTTATGACGTTCCGCTCCCTATCGTGGTTGACTGCGAAGCAGAGATCTACCCCAGCCTTGATGTCACTACTACCTCGGTAATGCGTGCACTCTGCCTTTCCCTTATGATGCTGGAGTACGACGGTGGCTCCAGCATGGGCCAGTTTGCGAAGCTCAGCCATTATCGGGGCCATTTCCGCGGCCGAGTTTTCATCTCCTTTGTGGAAGCGGATGAATGAGTCCACAATTATCAATGGCTGAATTTTGCTGGCGATTTTCAAGAGTCTTCGGTCACCAATGATCGGCGGGGGGGCCCCCTCCCAGCTGCCCCAAAAGCGGAGGTTTTGGGAGGAAATAATTCCTAGAAGGGAGCAGCGCTCTTTGATCACAGTCAAAGGGTTTTCCCGGTCCAAGTACAAAACGGGTCTTTGGATTGTTTTTCGACCTAGAAATTCACGGCCTTCCTGTATAGCTTTGGCGAGCCACAGTGAAAGCCATGTCTTATACGAACCGCTCTCGCCGGCCCAGAGCACAATGCTTCGATCGGGAATCATTCCCTCAACTATCCAAGACACCTCCGGAATCGAAAGCTCGTCCAGCGTCGGAATCTGTTCCCACGTCTGGATGCGATTCGAGGCAGCAGATAACTCGTTTTCTCGAACCAGCCCGCTAATTTCCATCTCGATCGCAGCCAGCACCTCGTCGGCGAACCCGCCCCTTCCAAGAAGGCGTTCGATCTTCTCGCCAACGCGGATAAGATTGCGCGACAATGCTTTGTCACGCACGATTTTGACGTAATGCTCGATGCTCGGTCGGTCAGGGACGCCATCCAGCAGGCTCGAAACGTAGCCAACATCTCCAATCGCCTGAAGATCCTTGTGACGATCAAGTTCCTCGATCAGCGTGATCATGTCGATGGGCCGGGCGGATTCCGCAAGATCAACCATTCGCGCATAAATGCGCCGATGCGAATCCAGCGCGAAATCTTTCACTTGGAGGCGGTACTTAGCGCCCTCGGTGTAGGCAAGATTGTCGAGGAGTATGGCGCCCAAGATTGAGCGTTCGGCTTCCGGGTTCGCGTAGAGAGACGAACTCTCCATCACTCACCCCCTTTTGGGATGGTGATGTGATCTCGTCGAGCAAATGCTTCAAGGTCTTTACGATGGATCAGCACCCGTCGCCCGATCCGGCGGACGGGTATCTGCTTTGTGGCAATCAGTGTTTGGAGGCTGCGAGGGCTGATGCTCAGAATCTTCGCAGATTCTTTTAAGCTGAACAGAAGGATGAGCAGACCAGTGGTTGAGCAGATTCCGGGAAACGAGAGGGATGGGTGTTGTGGTCGGGCGTAGAGGCCTCCAAAAAATAAACCAACGTCGCTGTTCGGCGACTAGGTGCTTATTTCTTGGGTTACTCATGCCACCCGGTGAAATCCACGCTCGCCATCACATTATTGGCGAAGTGCGCTCTATACAACGTCGCCGCTTAGCGACGAGGTTCGGCATCGCTTCTTGCGATCCGATCCATGCCCTCAGGCTATGGGCGGCCTGCGGTTGTTTCATGAACAGTAAAACCAATTCTTGATCCGCCTGTCAAGTAGTTCTCAGTGGTCGGGTAACGCATCATGAAATGGATGCACATGGAATAGCAGTTGCAAAACTTGCCCGGCAGGTTTTACCATTGGCGGCATGGCGACAAAAGTGACCACGACGATGATGAGTTTAGTAATGAGGCAACTGGCCCGTAAGGGCGGGAAAGCGCGGGCCAAGAAGTACGATGCCGCTACACTCAGCGAGTGGGGCAAGCTTGGAGGGCGACCAAAGAAGACGAAAAAACGCGCAGGGAAGCGCGGGATGCGAGGGCGAAGATGAAAAGTCAGCGGGGCATCAAGAAAGTGCGAGGCGTGTTTGAGAAGGAGCCCGGCTCCGGTGTTTGGTGGGTTCAGTTCTTCGACGCGGCCGGACGGCGCCGCCGTGAGAAAGTTGGCAGCCGCGCCAACGCCATTGATCTCTACCGGAAGCGAAAAACCGAAGTACTTACAGGGAAAAAGCTCCCCGAAAAGCTCCGTTCTCGCGTCGTACGGTTCTCGGAGTTGGCCGCGGACGCTAAAGAATACTGCAAGACTAACAATCGGGGACAGCAGTTCGATCTCTATCGCATCGGGCGATTGGAAGAGGAGTTCGGGAATCGGCCCCAGTCATTCCGATGAAGAACCTCCGTGATTGGTTCGATGCTCAGAAGTGGAGGCCGGGAACATACAACCGCTACAAGACCACTCTTTCCCTGATTTATCGACTCGGCACTGAGAATAATAAAGTTGAGAGCAACCCCGCGAAGCTGATCAAGCACAAGACCGAGGACAATGAACGTGTGCGGTTTCTAAATCAGTTCATGCCAAGCAAGAGCGAGCTAGAGTATCTCAAACCACACGCAGATGAGGAGTCACGCTTGCGTGCTGTTATCCTCAAGCACTATGCGGCGCACATGCCAGAATTCGAGATCGCATTACACACAGGCATGCGGCCGAGCGAGCAGTACAGCCTGGAATGGCCGAGGGTCGATCTCGCTCGAAATTTCGTGAGCCTGCCCAAGACAAAAACTGGAAAGGCGCGCCACATTCGCCTGAATGTCGTTGCGGTGGCAGCGTTCAAAGTGCTTCAGCGACGTTCACTCAACAGAGAAGGCCGGGTTTTTGTTAACATACAAGGGCAGCCGTTACGAGGTTACAAACACTGGTTCGATCGGGTTGTCGAGGAAGCTGGCCTTCGGGACTTCACGTGGTACTGTCTTCGCCATACATTTGCGAGCAGGCTGGCGATGGCGGGGGTGGATATCCTGACGATTTCGGAACTGATGGGGCATAGGACAATCCAGATGACAAAGCGGTACGCACATCTCGCTCCGGCTCACAACCAGGACGCAGTGGATCGCTTGGTGTCCTACGAGGCGCCACAGACCAGGAAAGGACCTGAACCCACTCCGGCCGAACCAAGTGCCACCATAGGTGCCACCAGCTCCGAATCGACCGAAGCATCAGAATTGAGTGTTGTACATTAAGGTGTTTGTAATCTGTAAGTTTGGTGTAAGGCGGGCGCGTAGCTCAGTTGGTAGAGCAATGCCCTTTTAAGGCATGGGTCGAAGGTTCGAATCCTTCCGCGCTCACCAGATTTTAAGGACTCCCCGCAGCACGGTAAGACGCCGATTTCATCGGTCGACAATCAAGCCCGGAATTTGCAGCGAGTTTGTGCACTCCGATCACCTTCTGACCCGACTTCCAGCTTTTAGAAACATAGCGAAATCCGGCATAGCTTGTTTTTCCTTCCTGCGCTAAACTGCGAAAACGCCGCTCAAAACCCCTTATTGGTAGAAAACTACGAACGGAGAACCTCGATATGGCATTGCTACCGGACCCTACCTTTTATCCTTCCCCAGGCATGGCGATGCAGGCGCCGCCCGAACGCCTCGCTTATGTCGCGTTGCTCAACGTCGGGAACAACGGAAAGCGCGATGCCATGGGCGTCGTTGATCTCGACCCAAGTTCTGCCGAGTATGGTCGACTTGTCGGACAGGTGGATTTTCCTCGAGGCGATAATGAGCTGCACCATTTCGGTTGGAACGCCTGCAGCGCTTGCCTCTGTCCGCAGGCGCCGCATCCGCACATGGAGCGTCGCTATTTAATCGTGCCCGGCATCGGGTCGTCGCGGATTCATATTCTGGATACGAAAGCGGATCCCAAGCAGCCGAAAATCGTGAAGGTCATCGAGCCCGAGGAGTTCATCAAGAAAACGGGCTACACTTCGCCTCACACGATTCATTGCGGCCCCGACGGTGTTTATGGCAGCGCGCTCGGAGCAGCCAACGGAGATGGCCCCGGCGGAATTTTCCTGATGGATGCGAACACCTTCGAACTGAAAGGTCAATGGGAGCAGGACCGTGGCCCGCAGCAACTCGCCTATGATTTCTGGTGGCATCTGGGACACGACGCTATGGTGACCTCCGAATGGGGCACCCCAAACATGGTGAAAGACGGTCTCAACGCGGAGTTGTTGCTGGCCGGCAAGTACGGTCACAAGATACATATTTGGGATCTGGACAAGCGCCGCCACTTGCAGGAAGTGGATCTGGGCGCGGAGCAGCAGATGGTGCTCGAGCTGCGGCCCTCCCACGATCCTAAGAAGACCTATGGGTTCGTCGGAGTTGTCATCTCGCTCAAAGACCTTTCGTCCTCGATTTGGATGTGGCACCGCGAAGATGACGGCAAGAAAGGTAAGTGGGCGGTTCGTAAAGTGATCGAAATCCCCGCCGAACCGGCCGACCCGGAGAAGCTTCCACCTTTGCTGAAGGGATTCAAGGCCGTGCCGCCGCTGGTTTCGGACATCAATCTTTCGCTCGACGACCGCTTCCTCTACGTTTCGTGCTGGGGCACTGGCGAGTTCATCCAATACGACGTCTCCGATCCCGCCAACCCGAAGAAGACAGGTTCAGTCCATGTTGGCGGCATCGTGCGCCGCGCGGCTCATCCGAGCAAGCCTCGGCAGGAGCTGAATGGTGCGCCGCAAATGGTCGAGATCAGCCGCGACGGCAAGCGCATTTATTTCACCAACTCGTTGTACTCGCCGTGGGACGAGCAGTTCTATCCCGATGGGGTGAAGAGTTGGATGGTAAAGGTCGACGCGCACCCAAAGGGCGGGATGACCCTGGATGAAAAGTTTTTCGTTGAGTTCGACGGTCTGTGCGCACACCAGGTGAGGCTGGAAGGTGGCGACGCTTCGTCGGACTCCTATTGCTTCTCGGATGCGAAATGAACCATGCGGCGCTGAGTTCGAGCGCATTGTGGCTGATGTTGCTCCTCGGCGCCTACCACGGGCTCAACCCTGGGATGGGCTGGTTGTTCGCGGTGGCGCTGGGGTTGCAGGAGGGGAAGGGTAGCGCCGTGGCTAAAGCGCTCGTTCCAATCGCGCTCGGCCACGCGGTGGCCATCGGCATTGTGGTCTTAGCTGCGGTGTTTCTCGGAATGGCGCTGCCGCTTCTTGTGATCCGTTATTCGGTTGCGGTGTTGCTGGTTGGTCTCGGAATCTATGGCTTGGTTCGACATCGTCACCCGCGATGGGTCCGCATGCAAGTGGGCTTTCGAGACTTGACGGTCTGGTCGTTTCTAATGGCATCAGCCCACGGTGCAGGTTTGATGGTACTGCCTGTGTTGCTGGGTAGCAGCACGGTTGAAGCGGCGGATCAAACGGTAGATCATCATCACATGGCTGCCGTCGCTGCCGTCGCCAGCCCTCTGGCGGGAATACTTGCCACCGCAGTTCATACCCTAGCCTATCTTTCGGTCACAGGACTGCTCGCTTGGGTGGTCTATCGCAAATTCGGCCTGGCCCTTCTCCGCAAAACCTGGTTCAACTTCGACTTGGTCTGGGGCGGTGCGCTGGTGGCCACGGGATTGTGCACGCTCTTTATTTAGCAACGACAATTTCACGACTCTATCCCAGAGTCAACGTCAGAGCCCGAACAGCGAGTCCGGTAACCTCGGCTGTCCAAACGTCCCCTTTTTTCATCGCATGCCCTGCGGTGAGAGTGCCTGTGCTGATTATTTCTCCTGCGGCCAAGGGCTCATTTGGCGACCGCTTGGCAACCGCACTGGCCAGTTCAGCCAGGCAAAGCGCAGGGCTGCGCAGGGAATTCTTGCCCGATCCTTCTTCGACAAACTCGCGAGACTTCAGCATTCGTACCTTGAAACGCGGCAGATCGTCGAGGAGTTGAGGGATCGATTCCGGGCGCACGGCGATCCTTTCTCCGACGACGAGTGCGGCGTGAAGGCCAAAAGACGCGACGAAATCGCTAGGTTGGAACTGCCATCCGGGAAACGGACAGTCGATGATTTCAAATCCCAATGCCAGCCAGTCGGTTGCATCGAGAGCAGCGCGAGCATCCAGATTGTCGGAGGATAGCGACGTCTTCAAACCGAAGACGATTTCCGGTTCGATCTTCAATGAGCGGGTATTCGCAATAGTCAATGTGGTGGAGTTGTTGTCGGCGTAGTGCACGGTGTCGTCATACATATGGCCCCAAACCAGGCTTTCGAGTTTCAAGATTCGCCATATTGCCTTGTTGGCATAACCGACCTTCCGCCCGACGGCTCTGTGTCCACTAGCTTTGCGAAGTCTCTTTAGGATTGCTTCAACCTCATAGGCCGTATTGAGATCAAAGCCCGGTCGCGCGGAGAAAGGCACTGGAATCATTTGGCCGGTTTCAGACGCCGTCACCACTTCCCGGGCTAAAGGCTCGACTGCCTCATGCGAAGTAATCGAGATGTCGTTGGCCAAATCATTATCCATGATGTTCCTTGGATGACAACAGCAAGCTCAGAGAGATACGTTTTCTCAGCTATGAGCCATGCTAACCTAACAGCTGTTTTTGCTTGCACGCTCCGACGGCTCGGCGATAAATCGCGAGAAAGAAACGCAGCCATGGAGGAATAGTAAATGGATAAGATGCAAGTTTCCGCTGTAAGTGGTGAATTATCCGGTCGCTACCGGTTATCACAGACGCGATTCAGGCCTTCCCTGATTATTCTTGCGGTTCTTTTCAGCGCCCTGAACTTCTGTGCTGTTCCAGCTGGCGCCCAGAATGCCCTTGTTCTGGTGGGTTCCGGATCAAGCGTACCGGCCCCTCTGTATAACCGTTGGGCGCAAGAGTATGCAAAGCGCAACTCGCACGTTCAGTTGCGTTATCTGACGGTCGGCACCAGTGAGGGAATCAAGCAGATATCTCACGGCGTCGGCGACTATGGCGCTGGCGAGGCCAAGCTCACAGACAAGGAGCGAAAAGACGGGAACCTGATTGAACTACCCGCGGTTCTGATCGGCATCGTGCCAATCTATAACCTTCCCGATGTTCACCAAGAGCTGCGCCTGTCCGGCGAAGTATTAGCTGAGATATTTCTGGGCGACATCAAAACGTGGGACTCGCCTTTGATCGCGAAGCTCAATCCGGAAGTACCATTGCCCAGCCTCCGGATCCAGGTGGTGAACCGTCCTCCCGGCAAAGGATCTAACTACGTCTTTTCCGATTTCCTCTCTAAAGTTAGTTCGAAGTTTCGTGCGCAGATCGGAGTTACTGCTTCTCCGGCATGGCCAGTCGGTGCGCCTGCGGAGCGTAGCGCAGATATGATCGAACACGTAAAAGGCGAACCCGGCTCCATCGGGTTTGTGGAATCGCAATATGCAGCCAAGGGGAATGTCTCTACCGTTGCGGTTTTGAATGCTGCGGGAAAGTTCGTGAGAGCGTCGGCGGATTCGATTGCAGCAGCCTGCCAGGCCGTGGAAGCGCCGCGGTGGAATAGTTTTGCGGCATCGTTAACCAACGCATCCGGAGCCGATTCCTTTCCCATCACCAGTTTCAGTTGGGTTTATGTACGAGCTTCATCCAATGATGTCGCCCGGATGGCCGCTTTGCGTGACTTGCTGGACTGGATCTATTCCGATGGTCAGCAGTTTGCCGCCGAAGAAGGCTACTCTGAACTTCCTCAGCCGCTGCTAGTAGCGGTGAAAAGGAAAGTCCAGGAATTGCATTAGAGCCAGGTGCACAGTCCCGTTCAAATCTCTTCTTGTTGGTTTCGCCGGCGAGGGGCCGTGCGACGATCTTCTAATCTTGCATTTGCTTGTATAGTTTGTCTGACCTGTTCCGTGTGCGCGCAGCAACCCGTTACGCCAGCGAAGGCAGGAGAAAGCAAGCAACCCGGCACCGACTCCGCGTTGAAAGACATGTTCGAAGCGAAGATTAAAGCAGAGTGGGAAGCGCTGAAGAACAAAGACAAGAAGACTTACGATGACCTGTTAGCCGACGATTACCAGGGAGTCGAGGTTGATGGCAAAGGCGAACGTAATAAGCTGCAAGCCTTAGCCGAACTACTGGATTCGAACGTCTTCAATTACACGCTGTGGGGCCTCAAGTTAATTCCGGTCAGTCCGGATGCAGTCCTAGTTATCTACGAAGTCACCATGCAGTTCCCGCCCAAGGCGCAGGTACGTTATTCACGGGTCTACATCAGCGAACTTTGGATAAAGCGCTCGGGGCAATGGAAGGAAGTGCATTACCAGGAGACGCACGTAAAGTAGCGCCGAAGCTCCATCACGAATTGAAGCTGTCACAAATTCAAGCCAACCCCTGCAATAATGTTGCCATCCCACTAGACGAGAGGAGACGCTTATGAAGAGATTATTTTTCGTCACCTTGCTGCTATCCGGCGGCTTTCTCTTGGCGCAAGGTAGTGCTGCCAACAGCGATCAGAAGTCTAAGACATCCAACGATGAGACAACTGTGCAAGGCTGCGTTGGCCGGTCCAGTGGCGACTACGTCTTGACCAAGCAGAATCCGGCCATAACCTACGAACTGCAGGCGACCGGCAAGACGAGACTGAAACACTACCTGGGCCAGCGCGTGGAAGTCACTGGGAAAGAATCGCCGACCATGAGCACCAGTTCAGACGCTATGAATAAAACCGGTTCCGCGGCTCCAACGACTATAACGATCACATCAATCCGGACGATTGACAAGGAATGTACGGTTCACCAAGCTTCAGATTATTAAGCCTAAGGAAACTTTGCCCGCGCTTGGTTGAGTAAGAGAGCTTAGTCACAATCGGGCGGCATCGCCATGATTTCCGAATTCGAGTCGCATGGCGGCTTTTTCTTCGCCGGCTCCAGGAATGAGGGATGGTTGTAGCGGAGAATCCACAGGCCTTCATTGTTCGTGAGGTAGAGCAAGCCGTGGCCACCGTCGGGAAGAAGGCTGGTCACTTTATTGAAAGTTTCCAGAGTTTTCGGATTGCGCGGATCGCTTAGATCAAGCACGCGAACTGTTTCGGTCACCCGGCTGCTGCTGGTCAGTGTCGTGGGTGTTTTTTCCGGAGCTTCGGCGATCGCTACGTCGGGACTGACCATCTCCAGGTTGCCAGAAGTTGCCTGATTCGATTCGGCGGTTCGCTTGAGAAGGCTCGGCTTGTCCGGCTTGCTCACGTCAACCACCATGAAGCCCTGCTTTGCAGCCTGCTGGACGTAAAGATATTGCTTGCCGTTTTCCTTCTGCAACAGCATCTGGTTGCCGGTCTGCTGCGGCAAGGCCAAGTGCGCGATCAGGGTTGCAGGAACATCTGTGGGCTTTGGCGAGGGTTGCTCGCTTGCTCCAGCCATCATCGCAGGCATCAGCAGAAGCGAAAACGACCAGAACTGAATTCGCTGTCCTCTACGAAAAATATTCATAAATCACTTCGCAGTCCCCAACACGAAACCATATCCAAATTTCGCATCTAAAGCGACTATACCACCAAGGTAAAGGCCAGATTACTGTTCCGCGTAGACTCCAACACACCCTTGAGTGTTGCTCGATCCGCAGATGCCACCAGGCTGCAGGGGCACGAATGCGTGGTTGTTGCTTGGGTCCACCGCAATGCTGTGCGAGTTGGAGTTGGTCGTGACATTCACCAGCCATTGGTTCGTCTTGGCGTCGATCACGCCCATTACAGGTCCAGTCGGCATGTCGCGCGCGGCCAGATAATATCTGTTGTCTCCGGGGTTGTACCAAATCTCGTCGACGCCGCCTACATTGGTGATTTCCGTGATGATTGTTCCAGCGGTTCCATCGATCACGTATTCGTTGGGCGGGAATGCGGTGCCGTCATGGTCCGCACAACCTACCAGGAAGTTGTTGCCGGGGCCTTGAGCGATCGCGGTTGGCATGCAATTCAATATCGGGAAGCTGTTCTTTACATAAGGTCCGCAGGAGACTCCCCCGCAGCTGGTGTCGGCCAGGTTTGGATCGATCTCATCGACACTGCCAACGCTCGTGATTCCAATCGAATTTTCGTTAGTCAACAGGAGGTGACCCGTGTTCGGATTCCAGACCATGCCTCCCAACCCTGCTGGGGCTATAGCACCGGAACAAGTGCCTCCTGGCGCAGATTGGCTACAAAAGGTTCCCGCCGATTGGTCGAGGATGGGGCCGTGATGGCACGGTATGGAATAAGTAGCGCCACTTGGGCGAGTCCCGATGCCATTGCCGAGCAGGGCGCCAGTCGCCGGAGATCCCGAAACTCCACCCATGGCGAGCGGATTGCTCGGGTCTGGGCAAGGGAACGTGCCATTCACCTCATCGACCTGACTTGTGGGAACACCGTTAGAATTGACGGTGAGGCCAAGTCCGCCTGATGCACTGCCTCCCGCACCATCGTAATAAATCTGCCCGATGATGCAGCTCGGCGGGTTGAAAGAAGCAGTGCTGGGACTGTTCGAGGATCCCTGCCCCAACGTCGCCCCTCCGGTTGCGGTGGCGGCCGGGCCGTAAGGCGTTGTGGGATCCAGCGGCAGACAATGCTGCTGCGCCAGCGTCCCGGTCTTACTTACAATATGCGACATGTCGATAAATGTGATGAAGGGAAGTCCAGGATCGCCGTTGATAATCGCGAGAACCTGGTGGACGTTGTCGTAAGACATTTCGTCGGCACGGTCATCCCCGCACTCTGCACTGGATCCGGCCTCTCCATTCCATGAAGTAAGACAAGCCGACAGTTGATCGACGCCATCATAGTCGCCGGAGACGCCGGTCGGTATGGTGGCCAGCACTGTAGGTGCAGTAGGGTTTGGGCCCAGAGTCATGGTGGAGAGGTCGAAAACGTCGACGCTTGCACTGCCGTTGGCGACAAAAAGGATGTTGCCGTCAGCGCTCACTTCAAGGCCGTCAGGCCCCGACATCGGGTTAATACCGTTGCCTCGCGAGGCACAACATTGGGCGCCCGGCCAGCCGCCGAATTTCGAGTTTGCTCCAAAACCCGGCAAATGAAATGGCTCTGTCGTTCCCGGTACAGAGGTCCTGCACCCGAAACGTGTGAAATTGCCATACACCGAGACGATCGGCGGAATAATGTCAACCGGCGTAGTCGCGCCGGCAGGCACCAATTGCGCACATAAGCTGGCGTTATTGCCGGCGTCAGCGATCGAATTCACGCCTTGAATTGCATTAACTGCGATGTTGTTAACGGTATCGATAACAGCAACGTCCAAGCCAATGCGATCGGAAATGTAGTCGAGGTGACGGTTAGGATCGACCCAACTTATGTCGAAGGAGGTGAATCCGCCGCCGGGTTCGCCAGTAGCATTATGCTCCGGAACGGGAACTACTACGATGTTGGTGTAGCCACCAGCCGTAGTGGTGCCGCATACGGGGCAGTTCTTCACCGTCCCGCAGCCGCTCACGAGGACAAATAGCGCGGTTAGAAAAATAGTAAGCAGAATCCTCGGTCTCATCGAATTCCCTCCTGCGATTTCCCTCGGGGACCAGTTGCCACCAATCCCCGCGTCTCAATTCATTACCGTTTCTATCTGCAACCGCACCCCGTCAAGTCTCTAGAACCGGAACTGCAAGCGCTGCATGACCACAAAGAAATTCTGTGGCTCCTGCCCGGTGGCACTGGGCTGATGAAGCTGATCGATACCAACGTTCACCATGTACTTCACCCAATAATTCGGGTACCAGCTAACGCCAAAGGTGATTTCGTCGGTGTGATAGTCGTAGGTTGGAACGAACTCCGGTGTGTAGAAGTTTAAGAAATTGGCGCCGGGTGCGTCAGCCTGAATACCTGTGTAACGCAGCCCAACTTCCCAAGCTCCGTAGCCACGCCCTGTGCCGCCTGGAGTATCGGGACCGAACAGAGGCCGCTTTACCCGCGGAGTGCCGTTTTCCGGGCGCTTCTCGCCGGTCAGCAAGTACGTCGTGCCGATGTTCCACGCCTTAGCTCCGACTCCCGGCACGGATAAGAACCCTAAGCCTCCCGGTGTTTCCGATCCTACGTCCCAGCGTTGCTCCTGCATCTGGACGTACTCGCCGCGCAGAGCGAGCGGTCCCTTGAGGTAGGTGAATTCTCCTTCGTAGCGCTCGATGGGGCCGTTGATGCGCAATTGCGGGAAGAAGGTGTAGGCAGCGTCAGGCAGGGCGCCGCTGAAGCTCACATCGTTGTTGATGCCGCTGGATCGAGAGTGACTGATCGATCCCCCAAGGGCAAGTTGTTTTACCCAGTCGTTCTTGCCTTTGCGGAATGGGTAGAAACGCAGCCGGCCCACGAAATCGGGCTCGTTGGTGACGTTCGCGGTAACGCCTCCGCGGCCGTTGAACGCCCCTGCCCACCACTGAATCACGCCTCCAGAAATGTCGCCGTGCAAAGTAATACCGGGGCTGCGGTACGCGGTTACAGCGGAGGGGTACAGCAGCGATTGCAAACCACGCTCGACGAAGTCCAGGTTGGTGGCGCCGATTCCAGTTTCCTGTGCGAACGGCTCTTTGAACTGGCCAGCCTGAATCTGGAACTCAGGTCGGATGCGGACGTTCAAATAAGCGTCGCGAACGATTGCGCCAGTCGTGGAATTGGCGTCGGTCAACAACGCGAAATCGAAGTGCGAGCCGTAGTTGCCTTGAAAGCCGAAACGGGCGCGGCGAACGAGAAACGTGTCGGAAGGCGCGCCATCGCCTTTGTACGCGCGGTAATCTGTGTCCAAATAGCCATATGGGCTAATGCTGAATTGCCCATCGGGGCTCTTGATGAAGAAATGCTCGCCGTTCCACCCCGCCGTCAGAGGAGTGTCTTTTTTCGGAGCCGCGTTCGCCGGGGCCTGATCCACAACCGCTGCTACCGGCTCGGCCTCAAGCAGGACCGCATTCATCAGACGGGGCGCCCCACTGGCGCGGCCATCGACCGGCAGGGAACTGACTTCGGGAGCGCTGCTGGACACAGGCCGAATCTGCGCCGAGCTGTTGTCCGCGGCGGAAGCTTTCGCCGCAACCAACTTCTCCACCATCGCCTTTAGTTCCTCGATCGTCTGGCGTTGCGCTGCGACTTCGCCACGCAGTTGGTCGACTTCGGCCTTGGTTGCGCTTGCTGCGGCGGGGGTGGCGGCGGGTTCCGTGCCTTGGGCGAGAATGATCGAAGCTGGCGTCATCACAAGTGCCAGCAGCACGAGAAGCTTTGTTAGCGAGCGCATGGGTTTCTTCTCCCCGGATGATTTGCTAAAAGAGCCTCAGGGCAGTGCGGACACTCGCAGTGCCTTGTTGGTTCGGGTTGACCGAAACTACCGAGAGTCACGAAATCAGACTTCGATCCGGTATGATTAGCGGACCAGTACCGACTGGCGGGTTTACCATACCGAAATGGAAATTGTCAAGAAAACTTTTCTACAGCGCCAATTCGAATCACTTCTAGTACTTTCCCTGCGTAGGTTCAAAGCTAGTACGAAGAACGCACTAACACAGCGTCGTTAGTGTATTTGGTTAGGAGTATTACCCGTCGGAGGATTCGAGCCGAATCGAGTTATAAGCTGACATACTTCGACTACCTCGACTGCGCGAGGGTTCTCCCCCTAGCTAAATGCGCAACTTCTCCGAGTTTCGATTTTCTGATAAACATGAACTTGCACTTTGCTCAGGCTATCCAGCTTTTCTTTGCCGCCGCGATTGCCGGAACCCTCAACGCAGTGGCTGGCGGCGGCAGCTTCATTTCGTTTCCCGTGCTGCTGTTCACCGGCGTACCGGCCGTTGAGGCCAATGCTACCAATACGGTGGCTCTGTGGCCGGGTCTAGCGGCCAGTGCCGTTGCCTACCTGAAGCGACTGGACGCACCGCCGCGCTTACTGATCCCGCTGTTGGCAACCAGCGTGGCCGGGGGATGGGCTGGAGCGGTGTTACTGCTTCGAACTCCGCAACACACTTTTCTTCAACTCGTACCGTGGCTGCTGCTCGCCGGTACCCTGCTTTTTGCCTTCGGCAATAACATCCGCTCGATCGCAGGGCACATGGCCGCCGTCGACGATCTCCGCAAGATCTCCTGGCAAGCAATTACGGTGACTTCAATCGTCGAGTTGCTGGTCGCGGTGTATGGCGGATATTTCGGCGCCGGTATCGGGTTCATGACACTGGGAATGCTGGCAGCGCTGGGTATGCGGGACATTCACGCCATGGGCGCGATCCGAACATTGCTCGCCGTCGCGATCAATGCTGCGGCCGTCGTCACCTTCATCGTGGCGGATGCGATCTTGTGGCCGCAATGTGTCGTGATGATCGCGGGAGCGCTCGCGGGTGGTTGGTTCGGAGCGCACTATGCACAGAAGGCTGATCCCGCGAAGATGCGCTACATGGTGATCGGCGTTGGTATCGTCATGACCGCATACTTCTTCGTAACCGCTCGTTGAACCTTAGTCCTTATCTCGGATTTGAACACTGTCGTGACAACCGTCGCGTCTCGACCTTTTGAAAGTCCGCTTCACAGAAGAGTAAAATCACGGGTGCGTTGGGGCCTTCTTTCGTTGACGCCATGGAGCACCTTAAAAGTTTGCCGACGTATAAGAAAAACTAATAGAGTTCGCCAATAAAATTAACTTGACTACACTCGCGGTGCCGGTATTTACTTCGACCCTGCTTGTCATTCCGAAAGCTCCGCTTTGGAGGGTTCTCCGCCGCGGATTCGATTGCGTCTGACTGGAAAAGAGGCCTATGAGCGTCGCACAACACCAGACTTCGACCACTGACTTATTTGCACCTCTGCTGCCGCCCACGCGTTACCTCTTCGGACCGGGGCCGACCATGGTGGACCCTCGCGTCTATCAGGCGCTTTCGAAGCCTATCGTTGGGCACCTCGATCCCTATTTCATCCAGGTGATGCAGGATGTTCAGGAATTACTCAAGACCACCTACGGCACCACCGCGGGCTCCACGCTGGTGATTTCCGGAACGGGCAGCGCCGGCATGGAAGCCGCGGTTGCCAACTTCGTAGAATCTGGAGCCAAGTTCGCGATTTTCGCGAATGGATATTTTTCCGATCGCCTTACGGAAATGGCCAGACGCCAGGGCGCAAATGTGGTTCGCTTTGAGAAAGCGTGGGGGGAGACTTTCACCGACGCGGAGGCTGCAGAATTCATCCATCGCGAAAAGCCGCAGGTGGTCGGCTACGTGCACGCAGAAACATCGACTGGCGCCTTGCAGTCGGGCAACGCAATTTGTGCCGCGGCTCATGACGCTGGCGCCCTGGTCATCGGCGACTGCGTTACTTCACTCGGTGGAATTCCGGTTGAGTTCGACAAAACCGGAATCGATATCGCATACAGCTGCTCGCAAAAAGGGCTCAGTTGTCCTCCGGGCCTGTCTCCGCTGGCGATTTCGCCGCGGGCCATGGATTGGTTGCGTGCCCGCACCTCGCCGGTGCGCAGTTGGTATCTCGACCTCAAGCTGATTCACGATTACTCGACCGTATCGCACCGCTATCACCACACCGCTCCCATTTCCATGTTCTATGCCTTGCGCGAAGCTTTGCTGGTGATCGCGGAAGAGGGAATCGAGAATCGTTGGGCGCGGCATCGCCGTTCTCACAAATTATTCGTCCAGGAGATCGAAGCGATGGGCCTGCGCATGCATGTACCTGCCGTCCACAGAATTCCAACGCTCAACACAGTGTTGGTGCCGAACGGAGTGGATGAAGCGAAAGTTCGCAGCCGGCTTTTGCAAGGTCCGGGAATTGAGATTGCCGGCGGATTCGGGCCATTGGCTGGCAAGATTTTTCGTATCGGCCTGATGGGGCCTCTTGCAACCGAAGAAAATGTGCAATTTTTCTTGGCCGAATTCAAGAAAGCACTGAAAGCCGAAGGATACGCGGGATAGATTTGGGATGGTCGTTTCGACACGACGACCGTTTTGCGGCGGCTCGAGTCTCTATTGCTCGTCCGAAACCAACAGGCGAGTGCCGTGGCAGACGTTGGTTAGCGCAAAATGAACAGCCGATAAGAGCAGAACTGGTATCCAAGGTCGGTCCACTCCAGAGGCGAGAACACGAGAACGAATGACACTAAAGTCGGTAGACACGCTACTTGACGTTTTACAATTTGCCGATAGCCACACGGCCATTGTCGTTCCCGAGCTTGGAATCAACGTCACTTACGATTCTCTTCGCCAGCAAGTGTTGGCCATGGCGAACGCTTTGGCGTCCGCTGGTATTCGCCGCGGCGACGCGGTTGCGATTGCATTACCGAATGGTCTGCCTGCGATCGTGAGCTTCCTCGCCGCCTCCATCGCCGGAATCGCTGCTCCATTGAATCCGGCTTACCCCTATGAAGAATTCCATTTTTTCCTGGGTGATACCAACGCCCGGGTTTTGCTCTGCCCTCCGGTCGGAGCAGAGTTTGTGCGCACGGCTGCAACCGACCGCAAGATACCGACTCTTTCGGTTGAGATGACGGAGCAGGGAATTGCTCGCATTGTGAATGCTCCTTCCGGTACAAAAGCGGCCGAGCCTACCGCGGACGATATTGCCCTTGTTCTCCACACTAGCGGAAGTACGGGACGGCCCAAGCGGGTTCCTTTGCGGCATTTCAACCTTGCCGTGTCATCGGCGAACATCGCGAATACCTACGCGCTTACCCCGGCGGATGTCTCGCTCTGCATCATGCCGCTGTTCCATGTCCATGGCCTGATTGGTTCCACCATGGCGAGTTTGCTTTCGGGTGGGACGGTCGTCGTTCCAACAAAATTCAACGCCCTCTCTTTTTGGCGAACCGTGCGCGAGCACCATGTGACTTGGTATTCAGGCGTGCCCACGATGCATCAGCTTCTGCTGTCTCGGACGCGCCAGAAGCCGCCGGACGCCGCCTCGTTGCGTTTTATTCGTTCCTGCAGCGCACCGTTATCCTCAGAGCTGATTCACAAAATTGAGGGACTCTTTGGCGTGCCCTTCGTCGAAGCCTACGGTATGACCGAAGCGGCGCATCAAATGACCTCCAATCCCCTGCCTCCGCGGCACCGCAAAGCGGGCTCGGTAGGCGTTGGCGCCGGCCTGCGCATTAGCATCATGGACAAAGACGGCAATCATCTTGGAACGAACCAGCGGGGCGAAGTGGCCATTCAAGGCGCGAATGTGTTTCGAGGATACGAGAATAATGCCGACGCGAACGCTCGTGCCTTCGTGAGTGGATGGTTTCGCACCGGCGATCAGGGATATCTCGACACCGATTGCTACTTGCATCTGACTGGACGGATCAAAGACATCGTCATTCGCGGAGGCGAAAACATCGCTCCTCACGAAGTTGACGAAGTGTTGTTGAGGCATCCTGCGGTTACTGCCGCGGTCACCTTCGGTTGCGCCCATCCTACGCTGGGCGAAGAAGTGGCCGCGGCCGTAGTGTTGCATGAAAAGAATGGCGCGACCGAAGCGGAGCTGATCAAGCACAGTCGGGAATTTCTGGCGGAGTACAAATGCCCGACGAAAATTTATCTGGTCGAGAGCATCCCCACCACCGCGACTGGAAAAATTCGACGCCGGGCGGTCGCGGCAGCCCTGGCCGGTGAGCACGAATGAAATTTCTCATCGTGGGAGCAGGCGCAATCGGCGCATACCTCGGCGCCCGCATGGCGCGCGCCGGTCTCGATGTCACGCTATTCGCCCGCGGACCGCATTTGAAGGCGATGCAAGAGAATGGCGTGCAGGTCAAGAGTGCAGACGGAGACTTCGAGGCCCGGCCTCGAATTGTTGGTTTGCTGGAAGAAGCCGGAGCGGCGGATGTTGTTTTTCTTGGAGTAAAAGCCCACAGCCTGCCGCAACTCGCTCCTCAGTTGAAACCGGTGCTCGGCCCGGAGACCACAGTTGTCAGCACGCAGAATGGAATTCCGTGGTGGTACTTTCAAGGGTTGGGCGGCGAATGGGAAGGGGTTCGCCTCGAGCGCATCGATCCCGGCGGAGTGATTTCCGCGGCCATTGAAGCTCCTCGCGTAGTTGGTTCCATCGTTTATTTCTCCACCGAAATCAGCGCGCCGGGAGTGATCCAGCACACCGATGGCAATCGAATTTCGATTGGAGAGCCGGATGGGATGCGCTCCGAACGCTGCCGGCGCATCGCTGAAGCGCTCACCGGTTCTGGCTTGCGCTGTCCCATTACCACTCACATTCGGCAAGAGATCTGGGTGAAGATTTTGGGCAACGCTTCGTTGAATCCGGTAAGCGCGTTGACCCGCGCGACGCTGGTGCAAATGTTGCGCGATCCGGGAGTCTCGGACGTGATTCGCAACATCATGCAAGAAGTGGAAGCGGTTTCTAAAAAGTTAGGAATGGAACTATCAGTTTCCATCGATCAGCGAATGGCTGGCGCGGAAAAAGTTGGCGAACACAAGACCTCAATGCTTCAGGATCTCGAAGCAGGTCGGCCCATGGAACTGGAAGCCCTGGTCGGCTCGGTGGTGGAGCTCGGCGCGAAGGTTGGAGTTCCGATGACGCATACGCGGGCAGTGTACAATTGCGCGAAGTTGCTGGGGCAGAGCAGCCCCGCGACGCCTCAGACCACCAAACCTTCATGATTCCGGGCGTTCTGCACTCACGTCCATCGACGTTTCTTAAATCAGCGAAAAATAATTGCCCGAGACTTGACAACGGAGGTATACTCCATCTGGTCCACTTAGCAGACCACTTGGGAGCCGCGTTGCCTCCAATCCTCAGTTCCGAATTCGAAGCTATACGGCGCAACAAAGTTTACGAAGATGTTGCGCGGCAGATCGAACGGCTAATTCTCAAAAAGCTGCGGCCGGGTGACAAACTACCTTCGGAGCGCGAACTTGCCGAGACCCTTGGCGTTAGTCGCAGCTCCATACGAGATGCGATTCGCAGCCTCGAGCTCATGGGCATGGTGGAACCGCGTCAAGGCGCGGGCACCATCGTTCGCGAAATCACTTCCAACTCGGTGGCGAATCCGCTGGCCAACGCTCTCAAGCACAAAGAGGAGTTGATGGGAGAACTCCTTGATTTTCGCCTGATGCTCGAACCATCTCTTGCCTCGCGCGCTGCGACGCATGCTTCCGCCGACGAAATTTCTGAGATGGAAGACATCCTGAAGCGGCAAGCGGAAAAATTGCGGGTTGGAGAGAGCACGATCGCCGAGGATTCCGAATTTCACTACGCAGTTGCATTAGCGTCTGGCAATAGCGTTGTGCTGAAAGTGCTGGATACTCTCATGGACTTGCTGCGGGAAACGCGGGAGCGAAGTTTACAAGTCGAGGGGCGTCCGCAAAAATCGTTGGCTGGCCACAACCGCATACTAGCCGCCATCAAGCGCCACGACGCCGAAGCGGCGAAAGCCGCGATGCGGCGTCACATCGAGGACGTCGAAGAGATTGTGTTGAAAAAGTAATGCTTGAGCAGAACGGTTCCGCGAGTGCGAAGTGGGTTCGCACTAACGTTTGCGATGACCAACTGCCGACCATCTGGGGGTGATCAGATTGACTGACTTGGGAAATGACGCGACGCGCGAAGCTTTCGCGTCTCGTGATGTGGACCACGCGGGTCACCCGACTGCGACGATTACGCTGCGCGTTGCGGAAGCCCGTGTCGAGGATGTCGGTCACGCCATTGCGAGATTGGCGCCGGCTGATCTGCGGCGCATCGGCGCGCGAGCAGGCGACATCCTAAAAATCTTTGGTGGCACGATGGCCGTCGGACGTGTGGAGCTTGCCGATGAAGGGCTCGAAGGCATGATCCAGATCGATGGAACGGGCCGCAGCAATTGCAATGCGGGATTGCAGGAGCAAGTAGCAGTCGCAGTGGTCGAACCCCAACAAGCCGTGGCCGTTCGCTTCACGCCTTTGTGGAAGGGAGCCCCGCCGGCAACCATTGCGCCCGAGCAAATGCTTGAGGACCTAGTCGGTGTTCCGGTTGTTGCAGGCTGCGTAGTGCGCGTCCCAACGTTTTCCAAAGCGGTGAATTTTCAGGTTGTACGCACGATTCCCTCAGGACCGGTCGTTATTGGGAAGCGCACCGACCTTCGCGTGGTGGAGGGGGACCAGACCGTCGCGCGTGCTCCCGCCGTTTCCTATGAAGATATCGGCGGCCTGGAGCGGGAAGTTGCGAGAGTTCGCGAGATCGTTGAGCTGCCTCTGAAGTATCCGCGCGTCTTCGAGCGCCTGGGAATTCTAGCTCCGAAAGGTGTATTGCTCTATGGCCCGCCGGGTACGGGTAAGACGCTTCTCGCCCGCGCCGTGGCCGCCGAGAGCCGCGTGCATTTCATTCACCTCAACGGTCCCGAAATCATGCGGAAGTTCTACGGCGAAAGCGAGGCCAAACTCCGCGAGGTGTTCGAAGAAGCAGCACGCCACGCGCCCGCGATTCTCTTCATCGACGAGATTGATGCAGTCGCCCCCAAGCGCGCTGAAGTGAGTGGCGAGGTCGAAAAGCGCGTCGTAGCACAGCTTCTCAGCTTGATGGACGGTTTCGTGGCCCGTGGGCAAGTCATCGTCATCGGTGCGACGAATATTCCCGAAGTGCTTGATCCAGCGCTACGCCGTCCGGGCCGGTTCGATCGCGAAATCGAAATCGGTGTTCCGAACACGCAGGCACGGCTGCAAATTCTTAGAATCCACACCCGTGCCATGCCGCTCGCGCCTGATGTCGATCTCAAGGAGATTGCCGAGCACTCGCACGGATTCGTGGGCGCTGATCTCGAAGCGCTTGGGCAAGAGGTGGGAATGATTGCCCTGCGCGGCTTCCTTTCCGCGTACCCGCTTGAAACCGACGGCGCTGCAACGGTGGAACTGGGTTCTCTGCAGGTGACGCGAGAAAATTTTCTTGCCGGCTTGAAAGAAGTCGAACCCAGCGCCACTCGCGAATTCTTGATCGAGAAGAGTTTGTCCACATTCGCATCGTTGGGAGGTCTCGCGCAGGTGAAGCGGCTGCTCGATGGGATCGTCGAGCACTCTCACATGCGCGCTGAGATCTACGAGCGGGTCGGACTCGCGCCGCCGCGAGGCATCCTGTTCGTCGGACCCTCTGGAACCGGGAAGACCGCAATGGCTCGTGCACTCTCGGGCGAGAAGCAACTCCCGCTTATTGCCATCGATGGCCCGCAGCTTTATTCGAAGTGGCTCGGCGAATCTGAGCGAGCCTTGCGCGAAGTTTTCAAAAAAGCCAGACGTGCCACGCCATGCATTCTGTTCTTCGACACAATCGACGCACTCGCGCCAAAGTTCGGCGCCGATCAATTCGGCACCGATGTCTATCAGAGAATTCTTAGCCAGCTTCTGCGCGAAATCGATAACCTGCGCGATGTCAAAGGCGTTATTCTGCTGGCAGCGACCAATCGTCCCGAGCGCATCGAGCCCGCTCTCTTGCGCAGCGGACGCTTCGACTACATGCTGCCATTCGCCAAGCCAGACGCTGCTGATCGCGCCGCCATCATGTGCCTTTGCTGCCAGCGCGTGCCTTTGGCTCCGGATGTCGATTTCAACGAGTTTGCGGAACAAATGGAGGATTTCACTGGCGCCGATATCGAAAGCCTGTGCAAGAAGGCGACGCTATCCGCGATCGTGGAATTTCAGAATGGCACGCGCCGCGCGCCGTTAGTCGTACTGCGCAGCGATTTTCTGGCGGTTCTTGAGTCCGATCACGGAAGTCTTTCGCAATTGACCAAGGCGAATGCGTCGAACTTGAACCACAGCATTCGAGATTCGTTCCCTGGCGCATCTGCGATAACGAAGCACTGATGTTACGAAGTACTGACGAGGTTTTGATTATGAGCTACACCGAACTCACGGTTTGGACCCGCGGCATCATTATGGACAAAGAAGGCCGCGACATCGTCAACTCCATCTCAGCCTCTGCCCGGCTCGAGGGCAAGTACGCGCAGGCGATGGAGAATTACGTCGACAATCCTGATCGCACCAACTGCCCTACGCGCAAGTATTGCCGGATTAGCGACGAAATTCTCGAAAACGAACTCACCTACGAAAACGAGAAGCCCAATATCGTGGTGTTGGTTGAAGGCACGATGGTGAAAGGCTGGGATTATATGCGCGGCATGCCGCCAGGCGGCACGCTCGTGATCAACACGCATTACACACCAGATTACATGATCCGTTTCGTTCCCGGACCGGAGCGCTTAGCCCAACTCGTGTGCGTTGATGCCGCTAAGCTGGCGAATCACAAATGGCTTTACTACCGGCTTGGTGAGCTTGGCCTCGACCGCCTTTCGACTGAGGGCGCTGCCGAAAGAAATAAATCGATTGCACCCGACATCGCGGCCCCGCTGATTGCCGCGGTGGTGAAGACCACGGGCATCGTCAAAATGAAAACCATCGAACCGATGATTGCCAACAAAAACGCATTTGAAATGGCACTCAACGAGTTACATATTATGCCGCTGAATCCAGTGGCCGTGTAGGAAGGAACTCATGTCGACTAAAGGCACAAAAATTCCCGATTGGCTTACCGTACCATTCGCTGGCATCACGCCCGCTCCGTCACAGGAAAAAGGACAAGACCTTTTCCCCACCGGCAACTGGCGTTCGATCCGCCCTGTGTATCGCGACAAGTTGCCACCCTGCAACAACGCCTGCGGGACCAACGAAAAAATTCAGGGCTATCTCGACCTCGTGAAGCGTGGCAAGTATATCGATGCCTACGCGCTCATCAAGGAGGACATGCCTTTTCCATCTGTCACCGGCCGCGTGTGCTACCACCCGTGCGAGCAGGCCTGTAACCGCGGAAAGTACGATGAGGCTATTTCGATCCGCGCCGTCGAGCGCTTTCTCGGTGACCTCGGACAAGCTCTGACCCACGATGTTGTAAAGCCCGGGAAGCCGAACGGCAAAAAAGTAGCCGTCGTCGGCTCTGGCCCCGCAGGTCACAGCGCGGCTTATCAACTCGCGCGCCTCGGATACAAAGTGACGATCATCGAGAAATCTCCCAAAGCTGGCGGACTGAATCGCGGCGGCATTCCTGACTGGGTTCTTCCGGCTCACATTCTCGATCGCGAAATCGAGCGCCTGGAGCAACTCGGCATCACCATCAAAACCAATGTCGAGGTCGGTAAGGACGTCACCTGGGACGATTTGAAAAAGAATTACAACGCTTGCGTGCTGGCCATTGGCCTAACAGAGCCCAACAGCGTGCGAGCCGAGGGTGAGAACAAAGACGGCGTGCTCTACGGCCTTCCGTTTCTGCGCGACATCGGCATGGGCACCTCCAAGGTGAAGTTGGGGGCTCGTGTTGCAGTCATCGGCGGAGGAAATACCGCCATCGACTGCGCTCGCGAGGCGCTGCGGCAGGGCGCCGTGGAAGTAACCATGATCACGGTGGAGGGGAATCCTAATGAGATGCCCGCTTCGCCGGAAGATCTCCATGACATGCTCGAAGAGGGCGTAGACCTCTGGCATGGCCGCGCGGTGACCGCTGTTTTGGGCAACGGCAAGGTCGAGTCTCTGCAATTGCATCCGGCGCGCTTTGCCGGCGCAATCAACGCTTCGCCCATCAACGTCGATCGGGAAGCTCCCGCGGAGCGTTTCGCCGTCGACAACGTAATCATTGCGATCGGCCAGCGTGCGGCCCTCGGCTGGCTGCCTGACGAGTTCAAGAACGAACGCGGAACGATTAGGATCGACAAGTTCGGGCGTCTCGGCGACACAAACTTCTTTGCCGCCGGAGACATCGCGCAGGTCGGGTCGGGTCAACCCCTGATGGTGGTGAATGCCGTTGGCGACGGCAAGCGTGTCGCTTTCAACCTGGACAAAGTCATGCGTGGTGAGCCGTTGCAGCCGCGCACGATTCCGGTGGACGTGATCATGGATTTGAATCGCATGAACATGACCTACTTCCCGCACTTCCCGCGCGTTCAGCAGGCGATGCTGAATCCAAACAGCCGGCGCAAAACGCAAGATGAAGTGATTCAGGCTTTCTCGGAAGAACAGGCAGTCGAAGAGGCGGGCCGCTGTTTCAGTTGCGGTACTTGCAACGCTTGCGACAACTGTTATCTGGTCTGTCCCGAGCCTTGTATCGCGCGTCCGGAGCGGTCGAACGGCCTGTATAAAATTCTGGTCAACTACTGCAAGGGTTGCCGCGTGTGCATTGAAGAGTGTCCAACTGGCTGCCTAGAGGGCGTACCCGAGCTCGATTTCGATACCGGAGTCGTGCGTATGGATACGGCATTCGCGATCACGCCCGGTCTGCACGGACGTCAAGCCGAGGAGCTGCGAAACTTGGGCGAGCGTCCGGCGAAGAATATTACTTAGCACTGACTACGGCAAGAATATTGAATCCAGTAGTTGTCGACGATAAAGATTTTGGAATTCGCGGAGTGAACTATGGCAACGGCAACTGAAGCAAAGAAGAGAATGGTCCGAATCAATGGCTGCGTCGCATCGGCTCAAGCCGCTAAATATGCGGATGTCGACGTAATCGCGGCTTATCCGATTCGTCCGTACACAGCGACGATGATGGCGCTGGCGCAAATGGTTGCGAACGGCGAGCTCGATGCCGAATACATCGTGGCCGATAGCGAGCACTCGCAGTTGAGTATCGCGCACGGAGCTTCGTCCTCTGGAGCGCGCGTTTTCACCGGCAGTTCCGGCGTCGGTGTGCAGTTCGCCTACGAACTTTATTCGCCGATCTCAGGAAGCCGCATGCCGGTGCAAATGATGATCGCTGACCGCACGCTCGACCCTCCCGGCGATTTCGGCTCCGAACATACCGACGCGCTCTCGACTCGCGACATGGGCTGGCTAATGGGCTGGTCCTGCGATGCGCAGGAAGCGTTCGACAATCATCTGATCGCATTTCGCATCGGCGAAGATCCGCGCGTGCTTTTGCCGCAGATGGTTTGCCAGGACGGCTTCTTCGTTTCGCACATCACAGGAGACGTGGAATTACCCGATCAGGGGCAGGTCGACGAATTTCTACCGCCTTACAAGCATCCCTATCCGCTCGACCCGCGGCATCCGGTCTCTCACGGGCCGCAGATCATGCCGGAGCAGGGGCCTCCGCTGCAATTGGAGCGGGCTCGCGCCATGGAAGGTTCGATGGCGGTCATCGAGGAAGTGCACGACGAGTTCGCGAAGATTTTTGGCCGTCGATACGATCCCTGGGTTGAAGAGTTCATGACCGATGACGCCGAAGTTGTATTTTTCCTGCAAGGCGCTCATGCGGTGACGGCTCGTTTTGCCATTCAACACATGCGCGAACGCGGATTGAAAGTCGGTATGGCCCGCCTGCGCACCATCCGGCCGTATCCAACTGATCGCGTCAACGAGATACTCAGCAAGTTCAAAGTCGTGGGCGTTATCGAGACCAACATGGGCCTGGGCAGCGTCAGCAGCGGCGGTTCGTTATACGCTGAAGTTTGCGCCGCTCTCTACGAAAGTAAAGAGCGGCCGCTGGTGCTCTCGTTCATGGCGGGCATGGGTGGCGAGGCGATTGTACTGAAAGAATTTTATTGGATGACCGAAAAAATGCTGGATGCGCAGAAACGCGGCAAGATCGAAAAGCGCACCCACTGGGTCGGTTTCGAACACTAAGGTTTCTGATGTAGCGGATTTACTCCGTGTGAGATTTAGGATTGATGCAGGGCTTTGCGATTTGGAGGACTGATATGGCAGCCATTGAAGTGCAGCGGCAAATTCTACCGATTCTCGCCAGCCCGAATCAGGGAGCGCGTTTCTATAATCCTGATCTACCGTCGTCCGAGCCGTTTGTACCGGGCCATCGCACCTGCGCGGGTTGTGGGCCCTCCATCCAGTACCGGATGACGAGCAAGGCTTCAGGCGACAATACGATTCTGGTTGGACCGACAGGCTGCATGTACGTCGCCAACAGTTCGTATCTTTGTACGCCTTACAACGTGCCGTGGGCGCACACGCAGATTGGCAGCGCCGGCAGCTTCACGGCGGGCGTAGCCGCGGCGTATGAAGCAATGATCCGCAAGGGCAAATGGAAGGGCGAATTTCCGAACATTATTTGCGAAGCGGGCGACGGTAGCGCCTCCGACATTGGACTTGCCTCGATCTCCGGCGCACTTTATCGCAATCACGATTGCCTCATCATCTGCTACGACAACGAGCAGTACGCGAACACCGGAATTCAAGCCTCGTCGCGCACTCCCTATGGCGGCATGACCACCTTTTCTCCTCCAGGTCCGGAAGTTCCTGAAGGGAAGAAGTTATTTCCGAAAGATCTGGCGCGCATGATGGCGGCTGGGCACCCACACTGCTATGTGGCGACGGCGAGCGTCGGCTATCCCATCGACCTGATGAACAAGGTGCGAAAGGGACTCAACCACAAAGGCGCGGCATATCTCATGATCTACACTCCCTGCCAGAAAGGGTTCGTGTACGAGACTCCGCGCTCCATCGATCTTGGCCGGCTGGTCGTAGAGTGCGGCCTCTATCCGATGTGGGAGTGGAACCCGGAGAAGCGCGAATATGATTACAGCTTCCGTCCGCAGAGCATGCGGCCAGTTTCCGAGTATCTGAAACTGCAGGGACGATTCGGGCACCTTCATGCCGAGCACATCGCTTCGCTGCAGAAGTTCGCCAACCAGCAATGGAAGATGATGGGAGTTGAACTGCCCGAAGCCTTGGTCCAGGCAGCGGACGCGAAGAACCTGACCAACATGGCGGCAGCGGCAGAGGCGGAGGCAGTTGCGCAAACCCTATGAACACTACAGCGAACATTCCCGCTAGCAAAACCGGACCCGAAGTCGAACCTGAGGGGCAGGAAAGTTATATTGTCACGGAAGGCAAAAAGCGTGGTTCGACACGGGACGTGCGGCCGGACGCGGCATTCGACCGCTACTACACCGTCTTGCGCGTGCATCCGGGCGACGCGGTCCTCACCGACAACTGGCATACCAATGAAGTGCTCAGCCATGCGCGTGCAAACTTTGAAGGGGTCACGTTTGTGATGCGCACGCTCGAGGCGTGGGGAGTGATGATCGAAAACGATCATCGCGCTTACTACACCGCGGGCGGACGCATCTGGATGCTCGACATCGAGCCCTGCGAAGGCAAGAAGGCGCGATTGCCTGGTACCGCCGGTAAAGGATAGCGGACGGTTGAGCCGCATCCTACTCATCGACGACACGCCGGAAATTGCCGAGCTTCTCACCTTTGCTCTTCGCGACGCTGGCCACGAAGTGGTCGCTTCGGGGTACACCGCCGCAGTCAACGATCTGGTAACTGAGCACCGCGCCGATGCGCTTGTGCTCGATTGCTCCGCGTACGAAATGAGTGAGGCTTTGTTCGACAGCGTGCGTCATCATGCCGATCACGCGGAGCTTCCGATCGTCATCATCAGCGATACTCCGGAGGAAGCGGACGCAAGCCTCGGCGAGCGCAACGCCCAGAAAGTTCTGCTGATTCCAAAGCCTTTCACTGCGTCGCACGTCGCGAGAGCGCTCGCTCAGTTGCTGGGATGAAGGTCAAGATAAACATGCCACTGTGGAGCATGGATGATTGGCAGTACGTGGAGCGCGAGACCGTAACCGACCCAAAGGGCAGGCAGTGGACGGTCGCGCTGATGGATGTATTGGGCCAGAAGGGCGATCCTGACATGCCGGACAAGATGCTTGAACTGCAGTATTCTTCAGGCCGGTATTTCACCCTCATCTATTCGCCGAGCGGGGCTGTGCAGCGCGAGCGAGGCTACGCTTCTCTGGAAGAAGCGACAAATGCTTACGGAAATCTGCTGGTGGGCGTGATCGATGGAAGCCTGGATCCATCGCAGCCTGTCTTCCGCCAGGATTTGGAAGATTGATTGGCTTACGCCGCCCTAAATCTTCGTCCGGTCTACCGGCGCTACCTTCCCGGATCCAAATCCCTCATGATTACGTGAAGCACCTGGCCAGCGAGTCGCGCCTCGCGTTCGGAAATTACAGTCCGTGGGCCGGTTTCACCGTGATCTCGATATGAACGGGCGACTGCGGGAAGGCGGGCGCAACCGCCACGAATGAGTCCGGCTCTCTCGGCCACAGTGAGCCGCGTTTCGAACGACCAGTCGGAAATCTTCTCTGTGGGTGCGCCTGACTCAATCAGTGCAGTCAAGCCTTTATGTTCCAATGCATCCGTAACGATAGCTTCTAGAATTCCACAAGAGTTCAAAAGCGCATCGTCAAATTTTCCCTCATCGAAGGCGTGGCGGCTATCGGTATAGGCCTGCTCGAGAACGGGACGAATCTCCGTATTGTGAACGAAGTCAAAGCGATGAGGCGCCGGCTGCGCCGATGATGCAGAAGTAATTGCGGGATCGTCTTTTTGCGAAAGAATAGCGACGGCTTGCTCGAGTACATCGACCAGTCGCTTGACGATCTCTTCCGGCGCTGCACCCTCGACTGCACTGCCAGTGTCTGAGCGCAACAGGAATGCCTGGCTAAAGGCACGGGCGAGCCAATGGGCCTTGCTGCCTCCGGACAATTGATTGATGGTGACTCCGCATTCTTCCTGCCACGCGCGAGTTGCGGCGATTACCGATCCATCGGAAGGAGCTGCTGCCAAGGCCTCGCCAAGCTGCCGGCCACGGCGGATCAGGCCATCGAGATGAGACAGGTAAGTTTCGACCTGGGCTTGCAGACTATCGTTCATAAGTCTCGCTCACCTCGCCGCGTCACTATCGGGCTACAGAAACAGCCGGACTCAAAAATGTGAACCCAGCCTGCAACGCAAAGGTGATGCGCGGCTTCTCACTTACTGCCACCGAAGAAACTCACCCCTGCCACGATTCCGTTCTTGACAGTCCCGGACGGGCGTGCTAAATTCGCTGCCGCTAAGTGGTTCGATGACTGGACCAGTCTAGCACCAGTTGGCTCACTCTCGGGTCAGGAACGTGCTGAAGCCGGCTGGCACGACGCAGCAAATCGCCGCCACGAGCGCGGCGGCTGTGGGTGCGATTACCCGCAGCGAAGTGCGAATCTTCCGTGTTTGAAGTTCGATTAGCCGTCATGGAGGTATGTCTATGGCAGCATCTGCGGCTCCGCTGATTCATCCGTCCCGTATTCCTAATCGCTGGGTTCAGTTAATCGCCGGCATCTTTGCGATGATGGCCATCGCCAACCTGCAATACGCTTGGACCCTGTTCACCAAACCCATTCAGGCTCATTTGCACGCCACTCTGGTTGACGTGCAGTGGACCATCGCATTGTTCATCGGCCTTGAGACCTGGCTGGTCCCGTTTGAAGGCTATCTCGTCGATAAAATCGGACCACGTTTCATGCTGGGGATTGGCTCCGTCCTGGTCGGGCTCGGCTGGGTCGGCTCAGGCTACGCCGAGTCATTGCATACCCTATATTTCTGGTATGCACTGGCCGGCATTGGCGCTGGCATCGTTTACGGGGGAACGATCGGAAACGCGCTGAAGTGGTTTCCCGATCACCGGGGCCTGTGCGTTGGTCTCACCGCCGGAGCCTACGGCATCGGCACCGCGCTTACGGTCGCGCCGATCGACAAGATGATCAAAGCCTCGGGCTATCAGCATACGCTGATCGTTTGGGGCATCGTGCAAGGCATCATTGTGCTGGCGGCTGCTCTGTTCTTGGCCAAGACGCCTGAAGGATGGGTGCCAGAGGGCTGGAAAGAGAAGCAAGCCGCAATCAAGAAGCTGGTCAACACCTCGGCGGTCGATATGACTCCGTGGGAGATGTTGCGCCAGCCTTCGTTTTATGTGATCTACGTGATGATGACGATGCTAGCTTTCGGTGGCATCGTGGTTACCGTGCAATTGAGCCCAATGGCGGTCTCTTACCACGTCGATAAAATTGTGGTCGGTTTTGGCATGACGGCACTGGTGATGGCGATCGAATTGGATCGCATCCTGAACGGACTGACGCGGCCTTTCTGGGGATGGGTTTCCGACCATATTGGAAGGGAAAACGCCATCTTCATCTCATTCGTTCTGGAAGCGGCCGCGGTATTCGCGCTGCTCCGCCTGATCAGCCATCCCATCTGGTTCATCGCCCTCTCGGGTTTGTGTTTCTTCGCCTGGGGCAACATTTACTCGTTGTTCCCGTCGATCACGGCTGATTTGTATGGGAGAAAATGGGCTACCACGAATTATGGAGTGGTCTACACAGCCAAGGGCTTAGCCACGCTGTTTGCTGCTCCCGGTGCCGCTTGGTTGTTCGAGAAGACAGGGTCATGGACGAAGGTCTTCTGGGCGATGATTGTTTGTGATCTGATTGCGGCCTTCATGGCCCTGCTCTGGCTGAAGCCGCTGGCGGCACGCACGGTTAGAGTATCGGAGGGCAGTTCCTCTTCCTCCGGAGTCTCGGTGCCGGCTGCGGCTCCTATCAAGGCACGGGGCGTGGCGTAGCCAAACTCTAGCTCAAAAACGCGGAAGCTCCCTTTGCAAGGGAGCTTCTTTTTTATGAGAGATCCGGTCGCGATTCTCAGCCGTACGCTGCTCGAAATCAACGAGCAGTCGCCCGCTAATATTGTGGGTAACTAGGATGGCAAATGCTGTCCGCGGGTTTCAGTGCCGAAGGGAATCAGCAACAGACCTAGAGCGAAGGCAATCGACGTCATCGCGACTGGAATTCCCAGCGAGCCGAAGTGCCGAACGCCAGCTCCCACCAGAAATGTGATCCCCGCGCCGCCGAACCGGGCGAACGATGTGGAAAAGGCGAAGGCGCTAGCGCGACACTCCGTGGGATATTGCTCGGGCAGCCAGAGCGTGTAGACGGCAAAGTTAGCTCCGCCCAACCCCAGGAAGAATAGGCATACGAAGAACCAAGGCAGCGCGCTCGGCCCGAGATAGAAGACCTTTCCGAAGGTGAGCGCGATAAAGATCAACATCAACGAGAAGAAAAGTGCGAGCGCGCCCCGGCGGCCAAGCCGCTCTGCCAGCCATGGCATGGCCAGACAGCCGAGAATCGTGGCAAACGAAATCAACATCACGCCATAGGAAGCGATTTGCGCCGCGGCTGGGCCAACGTGCCCGCCTGCCTCCGCCAGCGACGTGATAGCTGTGGGAACGTACACCGTACCGGCCCACAGGCCGCAGATCGAGGCCAGCATGAGCAGCGCATTCAAAATAGTGCGGCGGCGCAGGGTATCGGAAAACAGAACCGCAAAGGGACGCCACAATGCCCACGAGCGAATCACGTTCTCTTTTTTCTTCCACGCGCCCGGTTCTGACACGCCATGCCGCAGCCACGCCAGCAACAGCGCCGGCAGCCCGCCGACAACGAACATGGCGCGCCAGCCATAGTGGCTGCCAATGGCGTAGTTGGCCAGCGCAGCGAGAAAAAAGCCGACATAGTAGCCGGTGTGCATGAATCCTGCACCCATCCTGCGGCGACTCTCGGGCCACTCTTCGGCCACGAACGTCCCGCCCATGGCCCACTCTCCGCCAATTCCGATTCCAGCCAGCAGACGCAAGATCGCCAGCTCCCAGACGTTGGTGACGAACGCGCTCAGAAACGTGAACACTGAGTACCATACGATGGTCAGCATGAGGGTGCGCACGCGCCCGAACTTGTCCCCGATCGGCCCCCATAAGAACGCGAGTCCCCAACCCACCAGGAACAGCGCAAACGACAAAGATCCGTAGTAGCCGATATTGCCTTTGTTGGCTGCAATGCCGGAGTGCGGCAGCAACTCACGAAGCGCGGGCACCAGCACCAGCGCGTAGACAACGGAGTCCATGCCGTCGAGCGTCCACCCACCCCACGACGCCCAGAAACCGCGAATCTGATTTCGATTGAGCGACGCAGAACGGCCCAAGTCAGGGACCGGAACAGGGGCCGGATAATTCGCTTCGTTCATCGCGGAACGCGGCATGATAGTCGGCAACTATATCAAAAACCTTCTGCCTCCGTCGGAAAATATATGGAGTGGCCTTGCCTCTCTTCGAACCGGAAACCGCGCCCCTGGCATGGTACAAATGATTCTTGCAATCGAGGACTACATCTTTCCGGAGAGGCTCTGCAGAGCTATCGCCTGCGCTCGTAAGCAGTTCGCAGAATATGACGTCCCAAACCGACGAACTCTCAGGACATAAAGAAAGGTTGCTGGAACGCGTTCTCGTGACGGCGACCCTTGCGCTTGGGCTGTTCCACGCATGGTTGGGTCGTTACGCGATGGATCCCGATGGGATCTCTTATCTGGACGTGGGCCGGTCGTTTTTTCGGCATGATTGGGCCAATGCCATCAATGCATGGTGGAGTCCGTTGTATCCGTGGACTCTTGGCCTTTTTCTTGGAATTGTGAAGCCTTCGCCTGCGCGGGAGTTTCCCGTAGCTCGACTCGTCAACGCCGGAGTGTTTGTCCTCGCCCTGCTTGCATTTCGGTTTCTGCTGCGCGAACTGATGGCTTGGAGCCGCAAAAGACCTTTGACGCTAAGCCCTAACGATGCGGCCTCTTTGCCGAAATGGATGATGCTGCTCCTCGCCTATCCAATATTTCTTTGGCTGGCTTTGGAAGTGGATACTCCGTGGGACATGACTCCCGATCTTGCGGTGCTGGCTTGCGTATGTTGGTCGGCGGGAATGTTGTTAAGTTGCGCGCGAGCAGGAAAAATCTGGCGGTTCGCCCTGCTTGGCTTCGCGCTTGGCGTTGGGTATTGGACGAAAGCAATTCTGTTTCCGATTGGATTTGTGGTTCTCGCAGCAGGCTACTGGTGGAAACGATCGAGCACAGATTGGGGTCGTGGCATTCTTCTGGCCGCACTAGTTTTTCTCTGCATTTCGGCGCCGTTCATCCTGCTGTTGTCACATCAAAAGGGACGGTTTACTTTTAGCGACACCGGCAAATTTAACTACGCTTGGTACGTATCTCCGCGAACGTTCTGGAGGAACTGGCAAGGGGCCGAGCAGGGCAGCGGCATCCCCGCTCACCCGACCCGACAACTTTTGCAGCACCCTCCAGTATTTGAGTTCGACGGCCCGGTCGTGGGCACTTATCCTCCCTGGACTGATCCTTCTTATTGGAACGAAGGTTTGCAGTGGCACTTCAAGCTCGGGCCGCAGTTGGAAGTGCTCACCGGCACACTCCGCAGTGAACTCCGATTAGTGTTTCGTTCCCGGCCGGACCTGGTTGCGGGCGTGATGATCCTTATCCTTCTGAGCGGAGCAGTATTTTGGGGAGGATTACGCGAATTGTGGCCCCTACTCGCAATCGCAATGGCCGGCATGGGGTTGTATCTGCCGCTTGTCGAGAATGATCGTTACCTGGGCGGGTTTGTTCTACTCCTTTTTCTTACATTGCTTACGGCCATGCGGCTTCGCCCGGATGCTCGAAAGAGCGCGGCATACGTTACGCTGGCGGTGAGCTTCACCATGTTCCTGGCAACGACCGACTACACGTTGCGCGTCGCTCTGCATCATCTTGCAATCCCAGGCAGCGGGCCGAACTCGACTCTGCAGGACATTGCAGCCGCCGAGCAACTCTCGCTGATGGGCCTTCAGCCAGGAGACAAAGTCGCGGTAGTCATGAACGGAACCGGGGCCTACTGGGCCCATCTGGCGAAGCTGCGAATCGTGGCTGAAATCATGGACACCGGCGGCGGCACTGCCGAATTCTGGAGCGATCCCGCGCGCGTGCAGCAACAGGTTCTTGATGTTTTCGCGCGCACGGGGGCGAAGGTCGTCGTATCGGTGTGTCCAGCCGACCGAATGCCCTTGGTGAGTTGGGAGCAAATTGCCGGAACCCCATACTGCGTGCACCATCTGAAGTGAGAGCAAGCTAAGGAACAGTTGCTGCCAGATGTAAGGGCTGTATGCCACAGTCAGGCCTATCGTTGCCCTGTACAATAGTTTTTCCGTTCCCTGTCGGGGTTGGAGCGCGAGTTTAGGATGAAATTTCAACTTCGATTTCTTCTCATTCCTCTGGGATTGGTCGTACTCTGGGCTCTCTTTCATGAGCTGCAGCGGAGTCCAGGCCTCTTCGCCAACTCCACGTACCTGGGAGCGATCGTCGCGGTCGAAATGGTGCTTGCCTGCCTTTGGAAGTTCCAGAAGGTTTTCTTCCCGGTCACCATGGCGTGCTTCGTTATAGCTGGAACCGGACTGCCGCTGGCCGGAGCGAGCACCTATCTGCGCTGGCTGTTCCTGGCCGTTGGAGGATTGGCCGGCCTCGTCCTCTGGATGAAGAGCAATCGCGAAAAGCATTTTGAGTCGTTCCATCTGATTGCCTTGTTTTGCGTTCTCACCGCGCTGGCCACGGCCAGCGCCTCAAACTCTCCTCTCACGGCTTCGCTGAAAACCGGAAGTTTGTTGTTACTCTTCTTGTACGCGTCAACCGGCGCACGGGTTGCTCTGGCGGGGCGGGAGGACGCCTTTGTTCGCGGCATGGTTCTCGGTTGTGAGGGTATGGTCTATATCGCGGCCCTCTGCAATTTTGTGCTGGGCTACGATCTTTTTGGAAGCCCGAACGCCCTAGGGGCTGTGGTTGGAGTTGCCTTAACCCCCGTTCTCCTGTGGTCGGCTTTGATGGCTCGCGACCATGCGGAACGCCGCCGCCGCTATATCGCATTGGCGCTCTGCGGAGTTCTGCTCTACGTCACCGTATGCCGCGCGGCGATCATTGCAGATGCGGTTCTCGTCATCCTTATTACAGTCGGATTACGCCGCCCCGGATTACTCGTGAGAGGGGTTTTTGCCGCAGCTTTGTTCCTTGAGATCATGGCTGTCGCCAATCCTTCTCACATGGGCGAGTTGCTAGATTCGATGACCGGCCGGTTCATTTTCAAGCTCGACCAGTCTCGCCCACACACGGGCGTTTTCGGATCGCGGCAGGCGCCTTGGGATGACAGCATTGCCGCCATCAAGCAGCACCCCTGGTTTGGAACTGGCTTCGGAACCAGCGATTTGGGGGGAGACCGCACTGACATTCAGTATTCGTCGATCTATACAAAGTGGGGTTCGAACCGCGAACACGGCAGCAGCTATTTGGCCCTGGCCGAATACGTGGGATTGCTCGGCATTGTTCCGTTTATCATTCTGTTGGTTCTTTTGTTGCGAGCGGCAGCTCAGGCTTATTCATGGATGCGGAGAAATGAGAGTCCGAACAACTACGCGGTTGTGTTCGCCATGATCGTCATTGCGGGGCTGATCCATGCGGGCTTTGAAGACTGGCTTTTCGCGGTCGGTTCCTATCTCTCTGTGTTCTTCTGGGTGGCGGCTTTTCTGTTGATCGATCTTGCTGCCCAGTTCAAGTCTGATCTGCGTGCCGTCCCCAAGCCTTTTGTTGGGTTCTCTCCGGTTCATAGTTTTAGACAGCCGACGGTCTAGCGCAAAGCGCGAATCCATGCCATCTTCTCGGGATGCGTCTGAATCGAATTCTCGAATCGCGCAAGATTGGAAAAGTGTGCTGTGTCTTACGCTGATTTTGGCCGCGGGCGCCGAGTTCGTGGTGCGAGGACCGCTCCGGGCGATTCAAAGCTCAACGCAGTTTAACGACTTTCTCTCTCCTTATATACAAGCCGATGCGTGGACTCGCGGCCTCGATCCTTACAGTCCACAAACTCTTCTCAGGTTGTGGCCTGCGCAGGCGGCGCATCTTCAGTTCGTTCCGCGAGAAGTGGCGGATGGTTCGATCATTGCCAAACGGGGCATTCCCACAGCGTATCCGATTACGTCGCTGGTGCTAATCGCACCACTCAGTTGGCTCCCGTGGAATCTCGCTTATGGGATCTGGTTCGCGATCAACCTCGCGCTCTTCGGAGTCATGCTGAGTGTCTTGGTGGAACTCGCCGGTTTTTCGTACCGCGATATTCGAGGCGGTTTGCTCATAGCGCTAGTTCTGGCGCTGGCGCCATTTCATACGGGATTTGTGACCGGCAACGTGGCGCTGGCCGCGGTTGAGCTGGGAGTGATCGCAGTTTGGACCGCTCGCCAGCGATATGAAATTCCAACTGCAGTGTTGCTCGCAGTGTCGGCCGGATTGAAACCGCAGATTGGACTCTGCTTTCTTCTCTATTATCTGGTGTGCCGGCGCTGGCGAATCTTCGCAGGGGCGGCAACATTGCTAGCGCTGTTTGCCGCCGTCGGGCTGCTAAGGCTTGAAGTCAGTCACACTCCGTGGCTCGGAAACTATCTCAACGACAATCACGTTCTGCTCGAGAGCGGGATCCTTGCGAACTTCACCCCCGTCAACCCGATGCGGTTCGGGCTGCTGAATCTTCAGGTGATTTTATATTCCATGGTGGGCAGTGTCAGCGAGGCCAACCGCTTAGCGGAATTGATTGGAGTAGTTTTTCTTGGTGCGTGGCTTCTTATCGTGTTGCGGAGAAGAATCCGTCAAGACGAACTTGAGCTTTTGGATTTGAGTGCCATTGCAGTCATGAGTTTGCTACCTGTTTATCATCGATTCTATGACGCGGTTCTGCTGGTCCTGCCGTTGTGCTGGGTAGTCGCCTCATACCGGAAAGCGCGCCTTCCGGCAATCCTCGCCCTGTTGTTGATGGTCCCGTTCTTAATTCCCGGGGGAACGATCCTGCAAACGATGCAAATCAACGGACGCATCCCGTCGACCTTCTCGGAGCACTGGTGGTGGGACACGATTGTGATGCCACATGAGATTTGGGCACTCTTTTTCCTCAGTCTTTTGCTGCTTTATGAAATGGCCGTCCAGCACAACTTCGAGAAGGACTACAGAATCGCCTCGTAGCATTTGTGCAAATTATCAGTGAGAGTTCCTATTCCCACCATGACCTTTTGTGCGGACATCTCCCGATGCTTTCATCTTCTACGCTTCTTGAAAGGAATACTCTAGGAAATAACTTGTGCGATTGCCTAGCCTCGCTTCTACGGATTGCTTTCGAGCGATTGTGCAGGAAACGTGAAATGCGGTCTAGGCAATCGATGTGAGGTTTCTGATGAAGCCTGTTTCGACTTTTACAGTTCGCCCCCTCTTGCCCGAGCCCTTGCAGCCACTGTTACCCATTGCCTACAACCTGCGCTGGAGTTGGGACCCCGGTGCGGTTCAGTTGTTTCTTAGGCTGGACCGCGATCTTTGGGAAACCTCGGGGCACAATCCGATCGTTTTACTCGGAAGCATCGACCAGTCTGCTTTGGAGGCTGCAGCCCATGACGACTCCTTTTTGGCGCATTTAAGCGGAGTTGCAGAAAGGCTCGATCTTTATCTCTCAGGAGAAGGTAGTTGGTACCGCCGCGAACATCAGAACGACGACAAATTGGTGGTGGCATATTTTTCTGCCGAGTTTGGCATCACCGAGTGCCTTTCGATCTTTGCGGGCGGACTTGGAGTTCTAGCTGGCGATCACCTGAAGGCAGCGAGTGATTTGGGATTGCCGCTAGTTGGTGTGGGCCTGGCTTACCAGCAAGGATACTTTCGCCAATATTTGAACGCCGCGGGCTGGCAACAGGAAGCCTTCGAAGACAACGACTTTCACACTTTGCCAATCGCTCTTGTTCCGGATGTGAAGATTCAAGTTGAGATGCCCGAAGGTCCGATCACCGCGCGAGTGTGGTCGGTCAACGTTGGACGGCTAAAGCTGTTTCTGCTGGACACAAATATTCCAGAGAATCCATCCCCATCTCGTGAAATTACTCATCACCTTTATGGCGGAAACCTCGAGAACCGGATCAGGCAGGAGATTTTGTTGGGAATCGGAGGCTATCGCTTACTCGAAGCCTTGGGACTGCAGCCCACCGTTTTTCACATGAATGAGGGGCACTCTGCGTTTCTGGGGTTGGAGAGAATTTTGCGCCTCATGGAAACCAGACAGCTCTCTTTCCGCGAAGCGCGTGTGCTGGCGTCAGCCAATCTCATTTTTACTACTCATACGCCGGTTACAGCCGGTCACGACTATTTTTCTCCCGCTCTGATGGATCGTTACTTTTCCCCCTCCATCCACCGCCTTGGAATCTCACGTAACGAATTCCTGGGGCTCGGTCGAAAAGATCCGACCAACGAGGCTGAAGATTTTTGTATGACGGTCCTGGCCTTGCGTTTGGCCTCTTTCAGCAACGGAGTCAGCCGACTCCATGGCAATGTCTCCCGGTGCATGTGGAATCCGATCTGGAAGGGCTTGCCCGAATCGGATGTCCCCATTGGATATGTGACCAATGGAGTGCATTTCAGTAGCTGGGTTTCCTTCGAGATGAACCAGTTATATGACCGCTATCTCGGGCCAAAGTGGCGCGACGAGCCCGCTGTTGACAAGCTTTGGCAGCGAGCCGAAACCATTCCAGCGCCCGAATTGTGGAGTACACATGAGCGCCGGAGAGAGCGATTAGTGGCCTATGCCCGGAAAAGACTCCACGTTCAGTTGGCGAACCGCGGGGCCACTCAAAGTGCCTTGGATGAGGCTGATGAAGTGCTGAACCCGGATGCTCTGACCATAGGGTTTGGACGCCGCTTCGCTTCTTATAAACGCGCCAATCTTCTTATTCGCGATCCGGAACGCTTGTCCCATCTGCTAAACGACCCAAAACGCCCGGTTCAGATTATTTATGCCGGCAAAGCCCATCCTCAGGACAATGATGGAAAACAATTGATTCAAGCCATTATCAATTTAGCCATGAAACCGGAATTTCGCCGCAAGCTGGTATTCCTGGAAAATTATGATATGGCGATCGCGCGCTACATGCTGCAGGGATGTGACGTTTGGCTGAACACTCCGCGGCGCCCAATGGAAGCCAGCGGTACCAGCGGGATGAAAGCACAGGCCAATGGCGTCCTTAACGTAAGTACCCTGGATGGATGGTGGGACGAGGCGTGGGAAATGCGCAACCAAAACGAATCGGATATAGGTTGGGCCATCGGCAAAGGAGAGGTTTACGACGATCTTGCATATCAGGATCAGGTGGAAGCCGAAACCTTGTATGAACTCCTCGAGCATAGAATCGTGCCGATGTTTTACGAGCGCCGAGCCGACGGAATGCCGTCGAAGTGGATCGAGTGTATGAAGTCATCGGTCGCCACATTGTGTCCCGAGTTCAACATGCACCGCATGGTGACGCAATATGCCGATGAATATTACTTGGTCGCACACCGTCGCTATCTAAACCTTTGCGCTGAAAACTCCGTCAAGGCGAAACGTCTGGCATCATGGCTGGGCAAGGTCGAAACCGCATGGCCAACGATAAAAGTGAATTCCATAAAAAACGACGTTTCCGAGATACGGCTGGGTGAGCGGATTGTGGTATCCGTACGCATCGCCCTGAACGCTCTCACTCCCGAAGACGTTGCTGTGCAAGTTTTGATGGGGCAGGTTGACGCTGAAGGCGAGATTAAGAACTCAGTCGTGATCCCGATGCAATCAACGGGAAGAGATAGCTCCGGGATCGATCTGTTCGAGGCTGTCATTAAACCAACGATGCGAACTGGCTTACACGGTTACTCCATTCGAGTGTTGCCGCAGCACCCTGACTTGATCAGCTCCTTCGTGCCGGAGCTGATTGTTTGGGCAAATCCGTCCGACAATCAAGAACACAATCGTTCTTTCGAATTAGGCGCAGGCGGAATCTAAGACGTGAGTCCGTGACAACACCCTTGCTCCTAATGTCGGGTCAGCGCTTCGAGTTCGTCCAGAGTGCGTGGCCAATCCGATCCCAACAAGCGGGATAGGCTTCGATCGGCGAGCACTTTTCCCCCAGTCTGGCAACGAGCGCAGTAGTTTGTTTCCTTGTCCGCGTAGCGAATGCGTAGAACCTTTTCGCCGCAGCGCGGGCAAGGCTCTCCGTAGCGTCCGTGGACAGCCATCCCCGCGCGAAATGCCGTGACTTTCTCGGGAAAACTTACAGTAGCCTCGGCTTGCAAGCGCTCGATCCAGGTTGAAGAGTTTGCCGAGCCGCAAGAAACAATCGCTCCCATTCTTCCGCAGTCAGTTTCCTCGTGAGCGAAATTGGCGAGAGTTGTGCTGCATGCAGAATCCCATTCGAATAAGCGTTTCCCACCCCACTTACAAGTCGCGGATCGGTCAGCGCCCGCTTCAGCGTGCGATTTTCTGATGTAAGCGCTGTCCGAAAAGCGAGATCGCTGGTCAAAATGTCGATTCCACCTGGGTCCACTGTAATGGCGCCTGGAGACATGGACACGCCTCCGGACAGTCCGGTTACCTGAACGCTTATCGACGACGAGAAGCCATCAATTGCAGTAGCAGACAAGGCGATTGTGGTAGAACCGCCTCCATTTACGGATTGAGTACTTGGACTGATCAGTAAGGTGAAGTCCGGGGTGGATGATTGCGAAGGCAGCTGCGAACCACTGCCGCTGCTTCCCCCTCCGCAGGCCATAAGTCCAGCGTCAACGCGGTAGCTACGAATTGAGCGAGCCAAGATAATCTTTTCAAGATCGAACAGCCATATCCATGCCCGTTCAGGTTAGGCACGCATTGTTAGGCGCTGGACTGTTGAGTTGAGGCTGTGGCAACAGCTAGCGCTCGCCAAGTATGCTAAATAATCTATCTGCCGTCAACAGCTAAAAAATGTGTCTCTACCGTTAGTCCTCTCGTCTATCTACCCCTCTGATACCACCCATAAGAATTATGAATTGGACTCCCCGGAGCCCTGCCTTTATCGTTCTGCGGATCAGGGAGAGGACTGCGATTTGAACGCTCAAGCGCTCGTCGGGGTCGGGTTACTTTCCCACCGCTGTCCTTGCCCGCGCTTATTATTGCCCGTTGGAACAGGAGCAAACTGGAAATGACAAAACGAGCCGGCAGGTCCTCTTCGCGCCTGTCGTTGAGAAAGCCATGTTTGGGGAAATTGGGTTTGATGAAGTGTTGTGCCGCGATCCTTCTACTCGCCGGATTATTCGCCGCGCTATCGGCGCCATGCCTCGCCGATGAGCCCAAGCCTGATCCTTCGGGCATATCCACCGGCGACAAAACCACCGCGGTCGATGCTGCGGGCAATTCGTTCGTGGTCACCGAGCCAACCGACAAATCGGCTCCGGATTATGCCGCGAACAAGAAGGCCTATGACGACTATCAAGCCCAGGTGGCGAAGGAGCCACTCGCGGTTAAGCTGGCCGACAGTGTCGGGCATGTGCGCGTGGCGACGAATTTCGCCTGGACTCTGAACACCGGCTATCTCGTCCTGTTCATGCAGGCCGGCTTCGCTCTGCTCACCTGCGGCCTGGTTCGAAAGAAAAATGCCGCCCACCTGATGATGCTGAATTTCGCGGCCTATGTTTTCGCCTTCCTGGCTTATTACGCCGTTGGCTATGCATTCCAGTTTGGAGCCGTTGCCATCAACGCCGCGCCCACAAACCTGGGAGGCATCCCAACGCTCAATCATTTTCTGATCGGCAGCGGGCATTGGGGATTCGTTGGCGGGAAAGGTTTCTTTCTAACCGGTCCGGCTTACGACAGCGCCAGCAACTGCCTGACGTTATTTGAAGTCGTGTTCATGGAGACCGCCGGCTACATTATCGTCGGCGCGGTATGCGAGCGCATTACGTTCTGGGCATTTGTGCTATGTGAGCTTTTCATCGGCGCGATTCTTTACCCGATCTCCGGCTGCTGGACATGGGGCGGGGGATGGCTCTCGCAAGTCGGTTCAACTTTAAATCTGGGCCACGGCTACGTCGACTTTGCAGGATCAACCGTGGTGCATGCGGTCGGCGGATTTTGTGCCATGGCTCTGGCGATTATTCTTGGACCGCGCTTGGGCAAATATGGTCCTGGAGGAAAAATCCGGGTCTTTCCAGCGCACAACATTGTTTATGTGGTCTCTGGCACGTTTATCCTCCTTTTTGGATGGATGGGTTTTAACCCTGGTTCGACGCTCGGCGCCACCGACCTTCGGATCTCGGTGGTCGCAGTGAACACGAACCTGGCCGCGGTCGCGGGCTCTGCGGCTGCGATGCTGGTGTGGTACTTCCTGTTCGGGAAACCGGACGTCACCATGGCTTGCAACGGAATGCTCGCAGGCCTGGTCGCCATTACGGCGCCATGTGCCTTTGTGTCTCCCACGTCGTCGGTAGTGATTGGCGCAATCGCAGGATGCCTGGTCTGCGCCGGCGTTCTCTTCAACGACCGCATTCTCAAGATTGACGATCCCTGCGGGGCGATCTCGGTGCACGGTTACTGTGGATGGCTTGGCGCTGTTAGCGTGGGAATCTTCGCCGATGGCGCCTATGGAGCAGGGTGGAACGGCGTAGGCGCGACTTCTTATCTCGGCCATGCGGGTCAAGGCGTCACCGGGTTAATCCACGGCGATACCCGCCAGTTCTTGTGCCAGCTGATGGGAGCGACCTTATATGCCGCTTGGGCATTCGGCGCGACCTTCGTTGTCTTCTGGGCAGTCAACAAAGTGAAGAGCATGCGCGTGGCTCCGGAATCAGAAGAAGAAGGTCTCGACGTACCGGAGTTTGGCATGCCCGGTTATCCCGAAGATGCGGTGGTGACATCGTCGTATTGACAGCCAGCGGACGGGCAACTCGACGGTCACGGTCTAAGAAATCTGAAAAATCTCGACGGCGCAACGTCGCAGCCCTCGGCGTGACTCTCTACAAACATGTAATATGAATTCCGCGTAGGCGGCCTTCCACCACGCGAAATGTTCGGAGAGAGTTACGAATGCGACAATTGCGCTCTGTCTCGGTAGCGATACTACTGACGTCTTTCATCCTTCTTACTGCTGCCCACCCCCAAACTTCCGAGAAACCTGATCTCAGCAAACAGTCGACCCTCTATGTGGTTGGCTACGCGCACCTCGATACCGAGTGGCGATGGGAGTATCCCCAGGTCATCAGCGAATACCTGCGCAAGACCATGGAGGATAACTTCACCCTCTTCGACAAATATCCTCATTATGTTTTCAACTTCAGCGGCGCCAATCGCTACCGCCTCATGAAGGAATATTTTCCCGCTGACTTTGCCCGGCTGAAAAACTATGTCGATCAAGGTCGATGGTTCCCGGCGGGTTCGTCCATGGAAGAGGGTGACGTGAACACGCCCAGCGCCGAGACCATCATTCGGCAAGTTCTCTACGGCAATAACTGGTTTCGCAAAGAACTGAGCAAGGCCAGCGCCGAATATATGCTGCCCGATTGCTTCGGATTTCCGTCCTCGCTGCCGACGATCCTGGCGCACTCCGGCGTGAAAGGATTCTCCACGCAGAAGCTGGTGTGGGGATCGTCCGCTCCCGGAGGCGGTCTGGAATCGATCGAGCGGACGCCGGAAGGCACGCCCTTCAACGTAGGCGTGTGGGTCGGACCGGATGGCGAAAGCGTGCTCGCGGGTTTGAATCCCGGCGATTATAGTGCCGGCATCTATACCGATCTCACCCGGCCATTGCCTGCCTTGCCGCCGAGTGCGGCTCTCCAGGACATTGGGAAAAAACTTCAGCCGCTGGAGCAGAAGCAAGAGGAGGCCGTAAAAAACGGTCACTTCCTCGACCCGAAGGATGCCGAGGAATTGGCAAATCTGCGAAATCAGAAGGCAGCGTTTACTAAACTTGAGCAGGATCGAGATCTCAGCCATTTCCAGGCCGATTGGGCATCCCGCGTGCTGCAGAACGGGAAAGTCAGCGGCGTATTTACCGATTACCACTACTATGGCACCGGCGATATCGGAGGTACGCCCGACGAAGAATACGTAAAGCGCCTCGAAGCCATCGTAACCAAGGGCATGGCAACCCTTCCTCCGTTTGATCAAGTTCTCTCGCGAGATCAGCAGCGAATACCGGGAGCTTCGGTGAAAGTCGGTGACGGTCCCGTGCATGTGATCTCAGCCAACGCCGACCAAATGTTTCTCGACATCACTCCAAACGAGGCCGCGGGATTGCTACGCTATACGGGCGAAATGGAGCTGACCAATCATTCCGCCGGATCGCTGACATCGCAGGCCTATCAAAAGCGCTGGCTCCGAAAAGAAGAGTTACTGGCCGACGCGGCGGAAAAAGCTTCGCTTGCTGCGGAATGGCTCGGGGCGCGCCCGTATCCGCTGCAGCGCCTGAACGATGCATGGATGCTGGTGATGGGTGGACACTTTCATGATATCGCGGCCGGCACTGCTTCTCCAAAGTCTTACGAGTTTGCATGGAACGATGACGTGATCGCGATGAACCAGTTTGCCGGCGTCCTCACCAACGCCACTGAAGCAGTCGGCGCCGCGCTGAATACTGAAAAGAAAGGCATTCCGTTGGTGGTCTTCAATCCGCTGAACATCGCGCGGGAAGACGTGGTGGAAGCTAGCGTGAACCTCCCCTTTGCCAAACCGAAGTCTGTGCGCGTGACCGGTCCGGGCGGCAAAGAAGTTCCAGCGCAGATTTCGCACGGCAAAGTGATCTTCGTGGCTAAGACGCCATCGGTCGGCTATGCAGTTTACGATGTCGCGCCGGGCGCGAGTTCGGCTAACTCGACCCTAACTCTGCAAGTCTCCGAGAACGCGCTTGAAAATCAGTTCTACCGAGTCACAATCAATAAGGACGGCGACGTTGCCAGCATCTTCGACAAATCAGTCAACCGGGAACTGCTGTCAGCGCCCGCTCGTCTCGCCATCTCTTACGACAATCCCGAGCACTGGCCTGCCTGGAATATGGATTGGGAGCAGGAACAGGCTACGCCGAAAATGTATGTCGGTGGTCCGGCAAAGATTCGGGTTGTTGAAAATGGTCCGGCGCGCGTGGCCGTGGAAGTTTCGCGCGAAACAGCGGGCTCCCGATTTGTGCAGACTATTAGTTTGTCGGCTGGGGACGCAGGAAAGCGTGTGGAGTTCGCGAACGTGGTCGACTGGAATACCAAAGAATCAAACCTGAAAGCAACTTTCCCGCTGAGCGCTTCGAATCATTTGGCGACCTACAACTGGGATATCGGCACGATCCAGCGGCCCACGGCCGAGCCAAAGAAGTTTGAAGTGCCGTCGCACCAGTGGATCGATCTGACGGATGCGTCCGGCGAGTTTGGCGCTACAATCCTCACCGATTGCAAGAACGGATCGGACAGGCCTGACAATCATACGATCCGGCTCACACTGATCCGCACACCCGGAACGCGCGGCGGTTACGCTGACCAGGGCACGCAGGATATCGGACATCACGAGTTCGTCTACGAAATCGCCGGACACGCCGCCGACTGGCGCAAGGGCCAGACGGACTGGCAAGCGCAGAGACTTAACGACCCGCTCATCGCCTTCGAAGCTTCCAAGCACGCGGGCGCGTTAGGCAGTGAGTTCTCACTGCTGAAAGTGAGTAACCCGCGGATTCGAGTGCTGGCGCTGAAGAAGGCGGAGCAGACGGACGAGATCATCGTGCGTTTGGTCGAACTCGATGGCAGTCCGAAAACGGAGGTTCGGATATCGTTCAACGCACCCGTTACCGCCGCGCGTGAAGTGAATGGTCAAGAGCAACCGATCGGGCCCGCCAGTCTAGATGGCGGTGCTCTCGTCACGTCATTCTCGGCATATCAACCGCGCACCTTTGCGGTTCGTCTGGCCGCGCCGCAAGCCAAGGCCCCCGCTGTGCATTTCGTTCCTGTGGCGTTGCACTACGATCTAGCCACTGCCAGCAATGACGGCACGAAATCGGGTAGTGGATTTGACGGAAAAGGCAACGCACTGCCCGCGGAAATGCTCCCAGATGAAATAACTTTCAATGCCGTCGAATTCCATCTTGCTCCTGCGAAGACCGGAATGCCGAATGCGATTGCCGCGAAGGGCCAGACTATCAATCTGCCGGCAGGATCAAGTAATCGCATCTACCTGCTTGCGGCGTCGTACGGCGGCGACCAGAAAGCAACCTTCAAAGTGGGCGAAAAGAATGTTGAATTGAACATCGAAGACTGGGGCGGATTCATCGGTCAGTGGGATGACCGGCAGTGGAGTTCGAAGGATACTTCGCAAGACGATTACGGCGACATGCTCGGCATCAAGCCAGGTTTCATCAAGCGTGCCGATCTGGCATGGTACTGTTCGCACCATCACAACGTTGCTGGCGAAAACGTGCCCTACCGTTATTCTTATCTATTCGCGTATCAAATTGATATTCCGGCCGGTGCCCATAGCATTACTTTGCCAAAGAATGAAAAGGTCCGAATTCTGGCCATTTCTGTGGCAGACGAGGCCCCAGCGGTGCAGCCTGCACAGCCACTTTATGACGTTCTACCTTCTTCTGAGTCAATGATGGCAACGAAGTAGCACTGGTGCCCTAGGTAATACCCAGAATGGGCTATTGCGAAGGGGTAGCCCCCACGGTACCCTCGCGTTGTTAGCCTTTCGTAACGGTGTCGCCATAGTTCCCCCGGCGGCAGCGAGAAGACTACTCCCCTCGTGAAATCTCTCCCCTGAGCTTTCGTGTTTTTCGGCAATTGTTCATTCGTGTGCGGCGAGGCCGCCGGTTCCGATCTTGAAGACAACTCTATCGAGGTGCTTAATGTTGAAGCGTACGCTTTCAGGACTTGTGTTCTACATCCTCTCCGGGGCTCTGGCAGCCCATGCTGGACAATTCTTGGAGGCGCCTGAATACCCGACCGGGACAAGTCCTCAAGCGGTTGCCGTGGGAGATTTCAATGGCGACGGAAAACTCGATGTTGCGGTCGTCAACGGCAACGCCAACACAGTGAGCGTATTGCTAGGCAACGGCGATGGCACTTTCCAGGCTAAGACGGATTTCGCGACCGGAAGCACGCCCAGAGGCATCGCGGTCGGGCATTTCACCTCAAGCGGAAATCTGGATCTCGCGGTAACGAATTTCGCAAGCAACACAGTCAGTGTTCTATTGGGCATCGGTGACGGTACATTCCAGGTGAAGAAAGATACTGCCGTCGGCAGCGGGCCGATCGGCATCGCCGTGAGTGACTTTAACAGCGACGGAAATTCCGACCTTGTGGTCACCAACTCGACCGACCCTGCAGGCACGGTAAGCGTGCTCTTGGGCCAAGGCAATGGCAGCTTTAGCACTCAGGTAGCCTACGCCGTAAATTCCACGCCGGTCTCAGTCGCCGTGGGTGACTTCAACGGCGACGGCGTGATGGATCTGGTGGTGGCCAACAATAATACCAACGCAAATGTGGTCACCGTTCTGTTAGGGAATGCGAACGGCACATTCGGGGCAAAGGCATCGCTTCCAGTAGGCAGCGATCCGGTTTCCGTGGCGGTGGCGGACTTTAACAATGATCTCAAGCTCGACATCGTGGTTGCAGACCAGCAGGGCAATACGGTCAGCGTAGTGCTCGGCAATGGAGACGGCACCTTCCAATCCCACGTTGAGTATTTCACTGCGGCATCCCCCAACGGGGTAGTCGTGGGTGACTTCAATGGCGATGGCAAGCTGGACTTAGCCGTATCTGCAGGAAATGGCAACACGGTCAGCGTACTCTGGGGAATGGGCGATGGCACATTTGTAGGACAAGTGAATGCCGGCTCGGGAGACATCCCTCTGGCAGTCGCTGCGGGTGACTTCAACGGCGATGGCAAACTCGACTTGGTCACGGCGAACTCTGGCAGGAATTCCGTCAGCGTGATCCTGAACAACGGAAACGAAACCTTCCAGGCGCGCTCCGATTATCCAGCCGGGGCTGGGCCCTTTTCGGTCGCAGCCGCCGACTTCACATCTAGTGGCATTCTTGATTTGGCTGTAGTAAATACCGGTTCAACCAGCACGGTCTCGATTCTTCTTGGCAACGGCAGTGGTCAGGGCAACGGTACGTTCCAGGGACCGGGTCACTTTAATACTGGTCACGGAACCAACCCCTACGCGGTTGCAACCGGCGACTTCAATGGAGACGGTATACAAGACATGGTCGTGGCAAATTACGCCACGAATACGATCGGCTACATGCAGGGAGTCGGCGACGGGACGTTCCTGCCTCCCGTCACCACGGCAGTCGGCAGCGGGCCGGCGGCGATCGTGGTTGCGGATTTCAACGGTGACGGCAAGCTCGACCTCGCAGTCGCGAATTTCAACAGCAACAACGTCAGCATCCTTCTGGGCAACGGCAATGGCACCTTCCAGGCGGCAATAAACTATGCCGTCGGGAACGGTCCCATAGCGCTGGCCGCAGGAACCCTCAAGGGGAGTGGGACGCCGCTCGATCTCGTGGTGGTGAATGAGAGCGATAACACTATCAGCGTTCTCGTGGGCAAAGGCGATGGTACCTTCCCGCAAGTCGTTGGGCCCTATGCCACGCAAACGCCAGCCGGGGGCAATCCTACCGGAGTGGTGATTGGAGACTTCAACAAAGACGGCAACCTTGACCTCGCGGTGGCCGACTTCATCGCGCAAGAAGTCAGCGTTTTCCTGGGCAACGGCGATGGAACCTTCCAGACTGCCACGACCTATCCGGCGGGTGCGAATCCTTCCTCCATCGTCATGGCTGATTTCAATGGCGACGGCAACCTTGACCTGGCAACCACAAGCACGCCGTCGCCAAGCAATCCTGGAAATCTGGTAACGCTGCTTCTGGGTAATGGCAACGGCACGTTTGGTGCGCCAATCCTATTTGGCGTCGGATCGCTGGCCTACTCCGCAGTAGTGGGGGATTTCAACGGTGACGGAGCTCCGGATATCGCGGTCGCAAACGGCGGCGCAGGCAGCGTCAGCGTGCTTCTCAATACCCAAGGCACAAACATCCAAGTGCAGTCTTCCGCCACACCAGCGGTGTATGGCCAGACCGTTCAGCTGGTCGCCAGCGTACAGGAAAGCGTTCCCAACGGCGCAGCGCCAACGGGCACTGTAACTCTATCGAATGGAAGCACGGTCCTGGGGACGGGAAGTGTGGGAAGCGCACTCACCGTAACCACGAGCACTCTACCGGTCGGTACTAACCAAATTTCGGCGTCGTATACGGGCGATGCCAACTACCTGAAGCACGCTGTCACATTCGTGCAGCAGGTGAACAAGGCGGGCACAACCACTGGGCTTACTACTACCGCCGGTCAATCCTATCCGAATCAGACCGTGACCTTGACTGCCACGGTTTCCTCGAACACGACCGGGGTCCCGACGGGCACCGTGACTTTCATGGATGGTGCGACGGCTTTGCCCACTGTAGCTCTGAACAGCGGAGCGGCTAGCCTGTCGATTGCTCTGCCGCTCGGCGCGAACAACGTCACTGCGGTCTACAACGGAGATACCAACTTCAACGGCAGCACTTCGGGCGCTGTAGGCGACCTCGTGCAGAAAGCCGCGACCACCGTTACTCTGTCGGCTCCTAACGCGGCGAATCTGAACCAGAGCGTCACCTTTACCGCAACGGTTGCGACCGGTGCTCTCGGAGCCCCGACCGGTTCGGTCACGTTCATGGACGGGACAACTCAGATCGGCAGTGCGAATCTGAACGCCAGCGGAGTTGCGACGTTTTCGACCACGTCGCTCACCGCCGGCACCCATAACGTCACCGCGGCCTACAGTGGTGACGCAAACTACAATTCATTTACTTCGACGGCCCAGCCTGTGGTTGTGACTGCTCCCGGCTTTGGCCTCACGGCTGGGGCGTTGTCAGCAACGTCAGTGAATCCGGGTTCGTCGGCTACCGCGAATATCGACATCGCGGCGGTAGGCGGACTTGATCCGACTAGCGTTAAGCTCACCTGCGCTGTGACTCCGGCCGTAAATCCGGCAGCCACTTGCGCGCTGGGTACGACCTCGGTCACCGGCACCAACGGCACCGCTGTTCTGACCGTCTCAACGGCTGGACCGCAGGCCGCGCTGGGAACGCCCGCTGATCAACGAGGTTCGGGCGCCCTGTTCGCGTTCGGCCTGATCGTTCCGGCAATGTTGCTTGGCGGCGCGGGAATCAGCAAGCCCAATCGCAGAAAGCTTCTCGGCTTCTGCCTGATCTTCCTGGTGCTCGGTGGATGTATGCTTCAGTCAGCGTGCGGCAGCAGTGGCAGCAGCAATCACACCTCGACTGGCAACTCCGGTACTCCGGCAGGAGCTTACTCGGTGGTCGTAACCGGCACGGCGAACGGAGTCCAGAAACAGACTCAGCCGATGACGCTGACCGTGCAATAGTTCTGTCGGTTAGCCAATTGGTTCAATTGCAATGGATCCGCTGTCAAAAGCGGATCCATTTTTTTGTCATGTATGGGACTTGATATACTGAGCGGGCGGTTTTTGGCGAAGTTGGTCCCAACCTTCGCTGCTGCGTCAGTATGGCAGGCCGGGATGGTGGAACTGGCAGACACACTAGCCTTAGGAGCTAGCGCCGCAAGGCATGCAGGTTCGAGTCCTGTTCCCGGCACCATTTTTACTCGAAGCGCGCATCGAGATTGAGATCTTAAACCGCCTGCGCTCCTCGAACTGTCAGACTTTGCTAAGTGGCAATGGTCTTCCGGCAAGTTCGGTTCCATCTGGCGGATCTTCGTAAACTTCCAACTAGGGCTGCCTGATTCTTTCCCGCTTTTCCACACATGTGTTATTTGACTTGAACATCCCCGACTTTACATTGGGTTTCATTGTTGACATTTTGAAATGGTAAGTGTAGTTTTGCGGGCAGTTCGGCGAATCGAAGAATCTGACTTATACCGAGTTATATATCTTCGGGGGTTTTGCTCGCCGACTTCCTAGGGAAATCTTGTTTGCCAGCGCCTAGTCATGTGCGGGCGCATAAGTGTGGCTGTTCCTTGCCTGCAATGTTTGGCGCACCAGCAACTAGGGTCGCCATTGCCAGTAACAGAAGATGTCGACTCGCCGATCGAAGGTTACTCATAGCCTTCAGTAACGGGCAACTTTTGGTCGGCGGCGAAATCGCTTCACGGTAATGGATAAGTTCTGGGCCACTGTCAGTCCGGATCAAGATGGAGATGGAATGAGAATCATGAATCACCCTGCACGCGTCATGCAAACCAGCCGCCTTGGACACTGGCTGCCTTCCGATCCAGAAGTTCTGAACCTCTGGTTGAAAAAAACGATCGACGACGCCGAAAAAAAGAAGGCGCCGTTTCATCCAGTGATTCAGGAATTTCAGAAACTGATCGAGACTGACCCGGTACGATCCTGGGATGAGCACGCAGCCCAAAGCGCTCAGCTTGTTGGATCCCTCGTGTCACGGAGCTTCCTGCTTCAAGTTCCCCGTCGACTGTCACAGCCCTAAGGTCGGGCCGGGGCCTAAAAACGGCTGCGGAATGTTGCCCACCGATCCTTACATGCCACTCTTCCGCGCCTACGAAGGCGATGACGTTCAAGTCCGTGTGCTCGCCGGAGCGTACACGTCCATGCACGATTTTACCTTGCATGGAATGAAGTGGCTGTTCGAGCCTTTCAATAAAAACTCCGGTTACCGCAGCAGCCAATTCGTAATTCTCTCCGAGCACTACGAATTTCTTTTCAAGATGCCGCCCGTCGCGCCGGGCCAGCCCAAGCAAACCACGGCCGACTATATTTACAACCCGAGTGCTTCGTTCGAAGGCCTAGTGAATGGCACGTGGGGAATTCTGCGCTCGTACAGGTCAGACGCTCCGAACCTTGCGCGGTTGCCAAACAATCCGACCCCATCTCCTGCGGCGACGGCCATTAGCGTTCCGGGCGGCACACCGAAATGTTCAGGGACAGCCGTAGTTCAACCAGTGTCCGAACCTCCGTGTCTGCGAGAGTTCAATGTGATTGCGGAAAGCGCCCGTGAGGCTTTCGGAGACAGCAACGGTTTGGTGTACAACTCGCGAGGTGCGCAAACTACGGCGATCCCCGCGGGCGGAGCACCCAGTCCGGTTCCGAATCCCACCTTCGGCAACAATCCTTTGTATGACCCAGATGCGTTGGTTTACGTACTCGCAGATAGCAACGGAAAACCCATTCCTCCAAAGAATCCCGAACCTCTGGTGCTGCGCGCTAACGCTGGCGATTGGATCAAGATCAAACTTACAAACCATATTCACTCCACAGATCCAGTCTTTAACACTGATCAAAAGGTAGCGAGAGTCGACCAGTACACCAGCGGGTATAACCAGTTCCCAGTGAAGACTTCCACCTCAGTTGGGCTGCATCCGCAGTTAGTTGGTTTTGATGTGACCAGAGCGAACGGCATGAACGCTGGGCTGAATCCGGTGCAGACGGCTGAACCTGGAGAGCCCGTGGAATATCTCTGGTATGCCGGCGACTTACAGTATGTTGACGGAAAGTGGATCGCCGAACCGATGGAACTTGGAGCCATCAACCTGATGCCCTCTGATCCGCTGTCTCAGGTTTATCACGGCCTGTTCGGTTCGCTGGTGATCGAGCCGAAGGGATCAACCTGGCGAGCGGACACGGACTATCGTGCATCCGGCACGGTATTCCCCGCCAATGGCGCACCATTCCGCGAGTTCGTGCTGATGGCGCAGGACGATATCAACATGCTCGTCAATGGCAATTCATTTTACAAATCGGGTGCGGGTAATGGTCTCTCCGCGTTCAATTACCGTAGCGAGCCGTTTGCCTATCGCTTCGGAACTTTCATGAATAACGCGATGGGAAGCGTCGCCCCCGCAAAATGGGGCGATCTGTCCGAAACTGATCTCACGAATATCGGTAATTTCCAATTCAGCAGTATCGATACAACGTTAGCAGCGTCTGACACTCTAGTCGGTGCCGACCCGCAAACTCCTGTTTTCCGCGCTCCCGGCGGGATACCGGTTCGTTTTCGTCTGGTTGATCCGGGCGGCATCGGCGATAACCAGCAAGTCTTCGAACTGACGGGACACGTTTGGGAAGAGGAACCATTTCAGCAGAATTTCGACGGTGCTTGGACACAACCCTCTCTCGCAACACAGCGGAACCACGGCCGCTTACGGCCCAACGTCGCACTACAACATTCTGATCGATAGCGCCGGGGGAGCCGACAAGATACCCGGCGATTATCGCTACAGAAGTTGGACAGCCAATCAGTATCAGGTGGGCATGTGGGGTTTATTCCGCGTTGGACCGGCAACCTGCTCACCGCAGTGTCCCGATACCGTCACGGTAAGCTCCGTGCAAGAATCCGGTTCGAAGTTCGTTGTTCAAGGAGTGCTTACAGTTTCTCCAGAAACACGAACTTTTGCCAACTCCGTGACGATCCATTACGGTGACCAGTCCGGAGAAGCCCCAGTCGATTCTGCGGACGGCACGTGGACATTCAGCGCCCCCGGTTCCATTCCCGCTACACTCACGGCCATCAGCAAAAATGCCGGCGAGGCCGTCTATTCCAGTTATCGAACTGAGTTGCCGGTGGTTCCGAAGAGTGTTATAGCCAAGCCAAAGGAGAAGCGCAAATTCACGCGCAGGTAATGGAAACGTGAGTGTACGACTCAATCCCGGAAGTTGCTCGCTGTCACTCCAAGAACTTATGATGGCCGACGCCGAACAGGTGTGGAGGTTTTTTCCCTTCACACAGGACGCGTTCGATGCGCGCATGCAATTGATCTACGACAATTACGTGCGCGACAATCAGGATCCCGATGTCTTTGCTGCCGATTTACAATTCCCCCTGGCCAAGATTATCGGCAACGTGCTGCAGTTCGCCCCTTTCAATCAACTCGATGGCGCGTGGCTTCGCCACATTACGCCCGATGGCCCTCTAGCCAACATCAACGAGCTTCTCTTCCGCATCCGCATGGACGAACTCGGCGACGGAAACGTCGAACAGAACCATGCCAACGTATACACCGATCTGTTGAGAAGCGTGAACATCTATCTTCCCGACTTGCACACGCGCGCCTACGCCGATTATCCCGCGCTGCTCAATTCGTCCTTCACGACCACGGTTTTCCTGCTCGCCATCTCGGAGTTTAACGACGAATTCTTTCCGGAATTGCTGGGCATGACACTCGAGTTGGAATGGGGATCGGTCTCATTGCCCCGGCAGGTTAATCAACTCATCGCCTACGGCATCACGCCGCAGTATTACAAGTTGCACGTCGGCATCGACAACGCCTCGGAGGGCCACGGCGCGATCGCCAAGGAAGCTGTGGAAATGTACCTGCAAATGGTGCGCCAGCAAGACGGCGAGGACGCGATGCAGACAGCTTGGAAGCGCATCTGGAACGGCTACGTTGCCTTTGGGACTCTGGGCAGTCTGGGCGCAGATCTTGCGGAACTTCCCACTCCGCAGGATCAAGGCCCCAGCGACCTATGGAACCAGATGGCTGCAATGATTGCATCCAAGGCGCAGTATGCCAGCCTGATGCATGGTGACATCATGCTGGGCGAGAACCGACTGAATGATTGGTTCGAAGATCCGTTCGGCCTCTTGGAGGCGCTGCAGGAGGCAGGCATCGTCGTCCCCGGAAATCTGGATAGTCCTATATTTAGGCTCATGGGCTTTAACGGGCCCATGTACAAGGTCTTCAACGACGAGCAGCAGCGACTATGGCAACGCTGGGTGCTCTCCTTGCCGTCAACCCAAGGCAAACGGCCCCCGCGCCTCAAGGCATATAAGAAAGGAGAAGCGCAGTCGGCGGTGTACAACAACATGCGAATCGTGGTCGACATGCTGCGCGCAAGACAGCAGGGAGCGACAGGCCACATCGTACGTTTGCAAGGGCCCGATCCGAAAAATCCTGATCAGAAAACTACCATGACCATTCATGAGTGGTTCAATCTCGGCGCAAACCTTGTTGGTGATAATCAAAAAGAACAATTGCGGGAGGCGGATGATCTGCTGCTGAAGGCGCTGTCAGACGAGGCAACGGCTGGATCGTCAAGCGTGACGTGCTGAAAAGCCCGATGGTCACGGCGATGGCCACCGGGATTGGCGATATGGCGGATGCCTTCCGGGAAATCGCTCCGAATGCCGAATCGGACGATGGCAAGAGCCTGACCTATCTTGCCTGCCTGGTGAATTGGATTCAAGCAGGTTGCCCGATTGAAGGCGATCTGCTAGCGAAAGCGGCCGTTGCCGCCGCACCTCTGCGCCGACCGAGGCCGTTCCGCTATCCGTGGGGCATGGGGAAGGTCCACTAATGGCAGATTGCGGGATGAGAGAACGCGCGCGTGTGGTCGTGTTAGGTGCAGGCCCGAGTGGATCGGCGGCCGCCGCGGAGTTGGCGCGTCGAGGTTGGCCGACGTTGCTTGTTGGGCGGAGTTGCGATCACCGTCCGAACATCGGTGAGTGTCTGCCGCCAGGCATCCGTCCGACGCTGGAGAAGGCTGGGGTATGGGAAGCATTTCTGCGGGCCGGTCATACTCCATCGGTCGGCGTTCGTTCGAGTTGGGGATCGCATGAACTCGCTGACCGCGATTTTATTTTGAGCCCATATGGAGCAGGTTGGCATATCGACCGCACGCGCTTCGATGCCATGATGCGCGACTCTGCCTTGCGCAGCGGAGCCGAGTGGCTGGAGTGCTTGGCGCTTCGTAATGTCGAGCCTGCTGCAGAGGGTTGGCGCATCAATCTCTCCACAGATTCAGGCGATCGTAGGATTGATACTCCATTCGTCATCGATGCGACTGGGCGAGCCAACGTCTTTGCTCGCCGGGTTGGCGCCAAACGGATTGCGATGGATCGACTCGTGGGAGCGGCGGGCTACTTTTCATTCGATGAGACGTCCTCTTTGATGGAGCCGGTGTTGCTACTGGAAGCGGCGGAAAATGGATGGTGGTACACGGCCCCGCTGCCCGAGGGAAAGCTGATTGCAGTTTTTCTCACAGACGCGGACTTTATCCAGCGCGAGAAACTCACGCAGCCGGATCGATGGATGGCGCAACTCGCCTCGACCGACGAACAGAGCCGGCGTATTCAGAAGCATGGACTGTCTCTCGAGGGCGAGATTCGCATCGTACCAGCAGAAAGCTCTTTCCTCGACCGCGTCGCAGGAGACGGTTGGCTCGCAGCAGGGGATGCCGCAGCATCCTTCGATCCTTTATCGGCGCAGGGAATTACGTCTGCCATTAACTCCGGCTTGGATGCCGCTCATGCCGCTGCCGCGTGGTTGAGTGGAGATCAAAAAGCGCTTATAGCCTATGCGGATCGCGTGCGCCGCAGTTATGCCGAATATCTGACCCACCGCAGTGTCTATTACCAAATCGAACGGCGATGGCTAAATGGCGACTTTTGGAAGACGCGACACGCGCTTCCCTCAGTCTTTTCGGCGAGAGGGACATCCGCGTGCGCGTGAGAGTCTGCACGTTCTCGTTTGCGCTTGCGCTCGCGCTGTTCTCTGGGTCCGCCGTTGCCGAACAACCGCGCATTCCCGATACATCCGTGCTGGATCAAGATGGCCGCCGCCTCTCGTTTTATAGCGATCTCGTCAAGGGGCACACCGTGGCGATCAATTTCATTTTTACAACGTGCGCAACAGTCTGTCCTATGCTCACCGCGAATTTTCGTCAAGTCCAGAAGGAATTGGGAGACAATGCTCGCGACGTGCGGCTGATCTCGGTTAGCGTCGATCCCGCAGTTGATACTCCAGCTCGGCTAAAGCATTTTGCCGACGAATATCACGCGGCGCCCGGATGGTCGTTCATTACCGGCGATAAGACCGAAATCGACCGACTGCTGAGCGCTCTCGGTGTGCCCGTACAGAACAAGCTGGAACACACATCCGCCGTGCTCGTCGGCAACGATGTTTCTGGTCACTGGCAGCGCGTAAGCGGAGCGGCATCTTCCTCGGTGATTTTGCATACCGTGGAAGAAGCCGTAGCAACCCAGCAGGAGAGTCCGGCAGCGGCCAAGTGGCCGCGTATTTCCCGAACGTAGAACTGCTCACTCAGGATGGCGTCAAGGTGCACTTCTTTGACGATGTGCTCCGGGAAAAGACGGTCTTAATCAATTTTCTGTTCACCTCGTGTACCGCCGTCTGCTCTCCGATGACGGCGAATCTTGCGCGCGTGCAGAAACGCTTGGGCGAGCGTGTTGGACGCGATATCGTCATGGTTTCGATCACCGTCGACCCGGAAGCCGATACACCGTCAGTGCTCAAAAGCTACGCTGCGAAGTTCGGAGCCAAACCGGGCTGGTATTTTCTTACCGGCAGCAAGGCGAACATTGACGCGGTCTTATCCAAACTCGGCGGCTACGTCAAGGACAAGAACGAGCACTCCAGCGTAGTGATCGTCGGCAATGTCGCGCTTGGGGGCTGGCAGAAAATGCTAGGCATCGGTAATCCGGACGTGATCGCCAACGTGGCCCTCGATCTCGCCCGATGACCATATATTTATATTGATGACCGGAACAATGCTGCGAGTCTTGCCGGTTGTTGCCGCACTCCTTTGGACTGGGCTAACTGTTCCTCAGGAGCATGGACGTGAAATTTACCGACGCGGAACGCTGGCGGGTGTGAGGGTGGGAACAGCAGCGATTGGTGCGGATGCTGTGCCCCTGCCGTCGTCATCCTTCGCTTGCGCAACCTGTCACGGAACTCACGGCGAGGGTGGACGTGAGAGCGGCATCGACACGCTGCCGTTAAATTGGAAGCGCCTGACTTCGCCGTCGGTCTCGTCGGTCACCGGGAAGCGACGAGATGCATATACTCCCGAAACTTTGAGACGCGCGATCACTACGGGCGTGGACCCGTCCGGAACGCGTCTCTACTCGGGCATGCCGCGTTACAACATGCCGGACAAAGATCTCACCGAACTGCTGGCATACCTCGAACGCCTCGGCGACGATCAAGACACCGACCCCGGAGTGACCGCGACAAGTATCCGGGTAGGAGTGGCGATCCCTCTCAGCGGATCGCTCGCACCGGCAGGACAAAGCATTCGCGAGACCCTCGAACGTGTTTTCGCTGAGGCCTCGCGCAATGGTGGGATTTATGGACGGAGCATCGATCTCGTAGCGGAAGACTCGCTAGGGACCGCTGCCGGCCTGCTCGACACAACCCGCCACTTAGTTAACGATGATCGCGTCTTTGCCATGGCCGCAAGTCTTCACGCGGGCAGCAGCGCGGACTCAGTTCGTCTGTTGGAGGGTGCGGAGGTCCCTCTCATCGGACCGGTGGGCCTGTCGCCACATGAGAACGGCATACCCAATGCTTACGTGTTCTACTTGCTGCCGAGTTTTTATGACCAGGCTCGCGCGATTGTCGATTTCATCGCGGCGCGCGATGCACCACGCCGTCCGCGTCTCGCGGTGATCTACGGAGAGACCAACATCGACCGTGATGTTGTGGAAGGGCTCCGCGCTCAAGCGGCGCTTCACGGATTGGAAATTGTTGCAGAGGCGCGCGACGCTCCGAATGCGACTGGCGCGGTTCTTTCCAGGCAGCCCGATTATCTGATTTTTGCAGGAGATGGCGTCGGTATCGCGGATGTTGCCAAGATCCTGGACCAGAGCAACCCCGCTATAGTCTTGGTCGGCTTCATCTCCACAGAGGAAAGAGGCATAGCATCGCTGCCATCGCGCGTAGCCGCTCACGCGCTGTTTGCCGCACCGACTCTGCCCCCGGACTCCTCCCACGCTGCTGCTTTCTTCTCGCTTATGCAAGCCGGGCATTTTCCAAAAACCTATCTCGGCTTTCGATCCGCAGCGTTCGCTGCTGGCAGTGTTCTCTTGCAGGCACCCCGTTCCAGCGGAAGCCGTCCCAACCGCGACGAGCTGGTACGCACGCTGGAACACCTTCAGCATTTCGAAACCGGCGTAACGGCAAACTTGACGTTCGGCCCCAATCAGCACGTAGGTAGTGCCGGAGCCGTCATCTTAGCGCTAGACCCGGACAGCCACGACTTCGTTGCGGTAAGCGGCTGGATTACTCCGAAGGCTGGACGCTAGACAAGCGACTTAACAGCAAACGATTGACACTCGGCCTGAAGCAGAGCGAACAGTTGATCCATGTGCTCTTGCCTGGTGCGAAAGTTCACCGGATTGATGCGAAACCACGATTTCCCTTTTAGCTCAGTGGTTGAGATCCAGAACCTGCCGCCTCGCTCGATCCGCTGTGCCACCTCAGCATGCAGCTTCTTCGAATCCTCTTCGGAAATCTCTGCGCCTTTGTACCGAATGCAGATCGCCGACATCGGCGGAACGCAGGCCGGCTCGAACTCAGGATGTTTCTCGGCCAGAGTATAAAGATGTTTTGCCTGGCGAACATTGTTGTCGATCCACTCCCCGATTTGCCGTGCGCCATATCGTTTGAAGCTCATCCAAACTTTCAGGCTGCGAAAACGGCGCGATTGCTCGAAGCCATGCACGTAATACTGGTAGCGCTCATTGGCTTGGTCGAGCTCGTCGGTAAGATACGAAGGCTTTATGCCGAAGGAGGCCGTGAGCCGGTGCTGATCTTTAACCAGCACTGCTCCGGCATCAAGTGGAGCGTAGAACCACTTGTGCGGATCGATGGTAATGGAATCCGCTAACTCGAGGCCACGGTCGCGCATCGGCCACTGGTGCGAAAGCAGCATCCCTCCGCCGTACGCTGCATCCACATGTAGCCACAGGCCCTCGCGATCGGCGATGCGACGCAGCGCCCGGACATCATCGACCGCGCCGGTGTTCGTAGTTCCGAACAACGCCGCAATACACATCGGACGAATGCCATTTTTCTTATCTTTCGCGATCGCGTCCTCAAGCGCGTCGAGCCTAACTTGAAAATTCACATCGGTTGGGATTGCGCGGAGCGCATTCCGGCCCAGTCCGATGGCGTCGACGGATTTGTCGAGCGAAACGTGACGCTCCTCTGAGACGTAGACCGCCCAGCGATCCTCGATGCCGTCGTGTTGTACGCGATCACTGGTCACGGCATCCCGTCCCAGCTTCAGGCCGATAAAGTTGGCCATCATTCCACCGCTGGTGAGGTTACCTCCAGCGTTTTCATCGTATCCGCAAAGATCCGTCAGCCAGCGCACTACCCTGCGCTCCATGGCCACCGCTGACGGCCCAATTGAGTATGCGCCTACATTCTGGTTGATAGCCGAACAGATGAAATCCGCAATTGCACCCACCGGATTTGGAGATGGAGTGATCAACCCCATGTACCCAGGATGGCCGACGTTTGTGCAATAAGGGAGCAGCTTGTGCTCAATCTCGTCGAGGAGCTCATTTGGCGAACTCGGGTCAACGGGCAGAGGTTCTCGAAAGAGTTGATTTACCGTCCCCGGCGCTACATCTGGAAATACGCGCTTTTCTTCGATCTGATCAAGATATGCGGCCAGCAAGTCCACTACTCGGTGGCCCAGGTCGCGAAACTCTCTAGAATCCATTCGTTATCACCTGTGGCTATTCTACGACCTGCCACACTGCGGCGACTCTCCGTTTATTGCGGTCAAACTCTGGCGGCGAGGCGAAACTGCTTCCTTGCGTAGCCGGAAAGCCGCTTCTTTCCGGGTTTTTAGCGTTCCCAGCCTCCCAGCTTGACTTGCGCCGAGTCTGATGCAGGCACTAACTTGTAAGGATGATCTTCCCGCGCTGTAGCGGAATCCTGCTGCATGTCACTTCCTTGCCGGGGCCTCACGGAATCGGCGATCTGGGAGCGACCGCTCACCGGTTTGTCGACTTTCTAGCTGAGTCCGGACAGACGATCTGGCAAGTGTTGCCGGTAAGTCCAACGGGCTATGGCGATTCGCCTTATCAGTGCTTTTCGGCGTTCGCCGGCAATCCCCTTTTGATCGACTTAATAAAGTTGCAGGAGCAAGGTCGGCTCGAAGCAGGAAATCTCTCGGGCGTTTCGCGACCTCCAAAAGACTATGTCGATTACGCGAAGGTAATCGACCTTAAGCAGGCTCTCCTCCGCAAGGCAGCTCGACACTTCTTTTTCAATTCAAGTGAGGCTGATTCACATTCTTTCACGGCATTCTGCATAGATAACGCTTGGTGGCTGGACGACTATGCGCTATTCATGGCGGGAAAAGACTTTCATCAGGGCGTCGTTTGGACGGAATGGAACTCCGGACTCGCTCACCGAGATCCCAGTGCGCTGTCGCATTGGCGCAAGAAACTATCGGCAGAAATCGAGGTCAACAAATTTGCCCAGTTTGAGTTCTTCAGACAGTGGGAGGAGCTGAAAAGTCGTTGTCAGCGTCACGGCATTCGCATCATGGGTGATATTCCAATTTACGTTGCCCATGACAGCGCCGATGTTTGGGCCCATCGTGAAATGTTTCAGCTCAACGAGGACGGAAGGCCGACGGTCGTGGCGGGAGTTCCACCCGATTACTTCAGCGCGACCGGTCAACTCTGGGGGAATCCGATTTATCGCTGGGATGTTCTGGCGCGCTCGGGTTATCGATGGTGGGTCGATCGGTTTCGCGCATCGCTCAAGCTCTTCGACATGGTCCGACTCGACCATTTTCGCGGCTTTGAAGCCTATTGGGAGGTTTCCGCGGATGCGACTACGGCGATCGGCGGAAAATGGGTGAAAGGGCCGGGGAGGGAGCTTTTCGAGGTTTTGCAGACGGAGCTAAAAGAATTGCCGGTTGTGGCAGAAAACCTCGGTGTGATCACACCGGAGGTGGAATCCCTGCGGCAGGAGTTCGGTTTCCCGGGAATGAGTCTGCTGCAGTTCGCCTTCGGCAACGATCCTCAGGGTCCCTCGTTCCGTCCGCATAACTACACCCGTGAGTTGGCGGCCTACACGGGTGGTCACGACAACGATACGACCGTTGGTTGGTGGACGAGCACTGGCGTGGGCGAAAGTACTCGCTCCGCTGAAGATATTTGCAAGGAGCGCGAGTTTACCAAGGCTTACCTGGGATTTGAGAACGAGCCGATCCATTGGGTTTTCATTCGCGCCGTTATGGCTTCGGTGGCCGCGATCGCCATCGTCCCGCTACAGGATGTGCTTGGCCTAGGGAGCGAAGCTCGAATGAACTTACCGGGCACAGTCATCGGAAATTGGAAGTGGCGCTACCGGGAGAACGCATTAACAGGAGAGATCAAAACCAAATTGAGGCAACTCACTCGAATTTATGATCGATGACCGTTGGGACCTCTACCTGCCATTTTAGAGTGGAGAAAGCTCGTCTTCATTCTTCTCCTCTTCGTGACGATGGCGAAGGCGGCTTTCCAGGAAATGTTGTGCCAGTTCTTTACCCCCAGTACCAAATGCAATTGCAAGGCCAAGCATGATGGCGCCAAAAGCAATCCCGAAGGCCACCAGCACAGTCTCCTGAGCGATGCCTAGCTCTTCAAAAACCATGGATAGCGCAAAAACAATGATGATGCCGCGGATCGAATTGCTGAGCAATCGTGGCGACGGCAGGTTGCCATTTACGGCGGCCAGCAAGGCAGCGCGAGAGAAAAAGCTGGCAGCGAGCAATCCGAGAAACATGATTAGCAGTGCCGCGAACAGTCGCGGCAAAAATAAAAAGAAACGGGCAATATGCTCCTGGAGTCCAAAAATTCCCAGCACGCTGATGCCGAGCAAAATGAACCCCAACCACGCCACCCAGAATACGAATAGACTCACCAATTCCGACGAAGGGGGCAAAGCAGCCTTGGCTAACAGTTGAGATGCGCCCGCGTTGTCTGAAAGCCGGTCAAATCGAATCAGCCGAAGAATGCTCCGCGCCAATATCTTTAGGAGATATGCAATCACCCACCCTGCGAATGCGATGATTACCAACACAATCAGCCGGGGAAGAAAACGCGCAAATCCCCTAGCCAGTTCCTGCACCGCCTGCGTTAGCTCGCTGACAATCATTTCCCGCATGATGACCTCACTTTTTGCCTGACCACATTTCCAGCAAATACGGCTTCAGGCGCTCGAACTCAAGACATAGGCTCTCGACGTTTGCTTCCACCTCGTCGGCGGAGGAGTTCCGGTTTTCCATCAGAAACGTAAACGCGCGCCCACGGAACAGCGGAGCCAGCGCCTGAACAATATGGTCCCTACTGATGACCGCCTTGTGGTGCGCCACGGCGAACTCGTAAACTGTTCTTACCCACAGTTCCGCGGAGTAATAGAAATCCTCTTCGGCCAGCCCTGCGATCTGCTGCAATTCTCCGAGCGTAGCGGGAGAAAGAATCGATTGAAAGACAGATGCCAATTCCGCAACGCCTGAACGAAACATTTCATGTAGCCGTTTTCGATTCACTCGCCGGGGATCATGGGTGAACTCCTGTTCCGCACCGGTGGTCGGGATTGGTTGCGATCCGGTTTTGCTGCTCCACAATGAAAAATTGGAATCCATCGACCAGAACAAAACGCCAACTGTTTGCCGCAGAGCGGGCACCAGGTCTGCAGCATGGCGATCTGTATGATTCTTGGCGCCAAGGAAGGATTGCCCGATACGAAGTCCGCCGGTTATGGCAGCGAGCGTAAGACGCACCTCGGATCCTTCTCCTGCACCATCATCGTTCCATTGGTTTTGCGCAAGGAACTGGCTCCCCAGACGGCTTGAGAATGCGAACTCAGACGCGTATGGTTCGCGGATTCGCAACCCATAAAGAGCTCGCGTCATGGGATAAAGAAGATTGGTGACGAGGATCCCCTCAAACTTGTGCCGGGCATAGGTTGGAAGGACGAGATCGAAGTTATCTGTACAGATCGGCTTCAAAAGATCGCGAAGCCAATCGGCCTTGATGTTCGTTGAATCGGGTGAAATTATTGCGGTGGCCTTGGCTTGCAATAATTCGCCGGCAGCCAAAACGGTGCGCAAAGCGGTTCCACGAGCGACGGTGCTTCCATACTGCATGCTGATCGAGTGGAGCGTGCGCAGAGCCAGCCGATTGAAGTCACGCCGCCGCACGTCATCGATGGACGCGCCGACCACCATTTCCGGAGTGCCATCTCGCGATCCTGCGTCAGCATTGATAATCGCTGCACGATCCCGCGGAAACCATTGCAGGATGCCGCTCTGAATTGCGGCGACCACCGGGCCCACTGTCTTGGCGTTGTTGTACGTGGGCAGCCCGACCAGAATGTCGACCTCACCGACATTGATGAGCTGGCGGACAAAATCGTCTGTGAGGAGGCCTTCCTCGGATATCTTCACGTCGGTGCGAAGCGCCGCAACGCCCTTTTGTGTTGACACTTCATCTAGCATTGTTTCCGGAGCCTACCACCCTTGCGGTTCAAATTCGTCTCAACCGAAACCAGTAGAACTGATAAGGTCCCAAGGTTAGCAGATAGGGCAGGTCCCCCACCCGCGGGAAAATATTTCTGCCAAACATCTCGATCAGGATGCTTCCTTTGAAAGCCCGTAGATCGAGTTCCACGGCCTGTGCCGCGCTTGACAGATTATTCACCACCAGCACCGTCTCGTTTTCGAAGCGCCGCACGTAGGCCAGAATCCGGTGATTGGCGGGATAGAGAAAGTCGATCGATCCGTAACCGAATACTTTGGCCGATCGCCGAACCGCAATCATCCGCCGCATCCAGGAGAAAAGCGAATGCGGTGTCCTGCGCTGCGACAGAGTATTGATCGCCGGGTACCCATAAATTGGGTTCAGGATTAACGGCGCACACAGACTTTCGGGGTCGGCGCTGGAAAAGCCCGCGTTCCATCCTCCACTCCATTGCATTGGAGTTCGCACGCCATCGCGGTCTCCGAGGTTGACATTGTCTCCCATCCCTATTTCGTCCCCGTAATAGATGATGGGAGTGCCCGGAAGGGACATCAACATTCCGTTCATCAACTCGATACATCTGCGGTCATTGTCGAGCAACGGCGCCAGCCTTCGCCGGATGCCAAGGTTCAGGCGCATCGCCTTATTTCCAGCGTAGACGTCGTACATGTAATCCCGCTCCATGTCGGTGACCATCTCCAGCGTCAATTCGTCGTGATTGCGCAGGAAGAGGCACCACTGGCAGGAAGCTGGGATTTCCGGTGTCTGTTGCAGAATTTCCGTGATCGGCTTGCGGTCCTCGAGTTTCACCCCCATAAACATTCTCGGCATCAGCGGGAAATGAAAGGCCATGTGAAATTCATCGCCGTCCGCGAAATAAGGTCGAAGATCCGCGGGCCACTGATTGGCTTCGGCAAGCAGCATTCGTCCGGGGAATTGTTCGTCAAGTCTTCGGCGAAAATCCTTAAGAATGGCGTGGGTCTCAGGCAAATTCTCGCAATTCGTTCCTTCCCGCTCCGTAAGATAAGGAACCGCGTCCAGCCGGAAGCCGTCGACTCCCGCTTCCAGCCAGAACTTCATTACACTCCACATCTCCTCTCGAACCGCTGGGTTGTCGTAATTGAGGTCAGGCTGGTGACTGAAAAAGCGGTGCCAGTAATAGGCCTTTGAGACTGGATCCCAGGCCCAGTTGGACATCTCAGTGTCGAGAAAAATAATGCGCGTTCCGGCATACCGCGTGTCGGTTTCGCTCCACACATACCAGTCGCGATATGGATTGTCCCGCGAACTGCGCGACTGCTGAAACCACGGGTGCTGATCGGAGGTGTGGTTCAGCACCATTTCGATAATCACGCGAATCCCGCGCTCGTGAGCGGAGTTTAGAAACTTCTGGAAATCTTCCAGGTTCCCATACCCGGGATTCACCGATCGGTAATCCGCGATATCGTATCCCGCGTCCCGCAGAGGGGAAGGGAAGAATGGCATCAGCCAGATGGCGTTGACGCCGAGCTCCGCAAGGTATTCCAGCTTCTGTTCTAGTCCTTGGAAGTCGCCGATTCCGTCTCCATTGCTATCGTAGAAGGTGCGAACGTGAACTTGATAGATGATTGCGTCCTTGTACCAGAGCGCGTCTTGCTTTAGTGGCAATCCCTTCCTCCGTAACGTTGGCCGCGCCGTAACTCTCCGACCGATCAGCCCAATCCAATCTTTCAAGATTACGCCATCTGCGTTAGACGACAAAAGACCGAGCCGCGACCACATGGAAGTGGGACTGAAAAGACTCCGGGCCACCATCAGTAGGAATCCACTGACGGTCGCCCGGAGTTGTACAGCTCAGTCTTCGTTCGGTGCTGCTACTTGTTCTGCAGCAAGATCGGCTCGGCCCCGATTTGTATCGTGGTTCCCGGCGAGAAGGAAGTAATGTTCCCCGCCAGGTTTGTATACTTCGTGTAAACCGAGCTCGGAACATAGCTCGATGTAGCGCAGGTGTTACCCGAGCAAGTTTTTGATGCGTCCCAAACAGCTTGCGCCTGGATGCCTCCCGGCTTCGTGAAAGGGCAAGTCCAGACGGTTCCTGTTGCTGCGCATGGGCCGCTCAAATTCGCTCCCACAAGCCAGTCGTAAACCTGTCCGTACGCGATCCCGGCCGTATTGGTGCCGGCAGAGGTCCAAAGGGAGCCAGTCCCAGTGTTGCCGTACTGGAACCAGTAGAAGCGTTGTACGCCCTTGAACCACTGCAGAATGTATACACGCGCGACGAAAGCGGCTTCCATATTCGCGTTCGGCAGGTTCGAGTTCTGCGTCCAACCGCCTTCGGTATTCCAGATCGGCTTTGTGGTGAGCGCGCCTGTTAACGACGAGGTAACTTGATCCACCGTATTTGTGATAGCTTCCGGTTGCTGCCCGAGCGCTGGATTTATGTAGCCATGGAAGGCCACGATGTCGGCGTAGTTGCCACCACCAGCGGCCAGGTATGCGGGTAGCCAAATATCGATGCTGTGGCCAGAGCCCGCATTCACCGAGCTCGGAGTTGTCACCATCGCACTTGGGTCGGCCGCTTTGATGATGGTGTAGGCGTCCTTGGCCATGCGCACCATCTGTGGCATCGTTCCACTCCATTCCCACGCGCAATCGGGTTCGTTCCAGAGCTCCCAGTACTTGATTCGACCGGCAGATTGCGCCACTAAGGCCGTCACAAAGTCTTGCCAAAGTTTGTCTGCGCCACTCCCGTCAGGGTTCACATCGGATGGGGCGTCACAGGATCCCGCTGCCGTAACCTGCGAAACGCAAGTCTGGTCGTTCGGTTTCGACGAAGCCCACTGCGGGACCGACCCGAATGTGTAGATAAGATCGGTCTTTCCATTCTGCGCAGCGATGTTGAACCAATTATTCAGCTGCGTCCAGTTGTACGTTCCCTCGGAAGGATTGAGCGCGGACCACTGTGTTTGCGTAGCCCACAAGCGCATAGCTCCGAACGATATTGTCGGCCAGGGAACTTGCCCGGTTACGACTTCGGGATGCAGAACCAGTCCGAGGTACGTGTTCGGAACGACGGAACTTACTGGCACCCAGCCGGTCCCTGATAATGTGACTCGCTGCGGAGAATCAGCCGCATCGCTGATGACAATCAGACCACCGCTACTGGCGGCTCCGGTTGTCGGATCATAAACCACTTGGAAACTCGATGCCTCATGGCTTGACAGGACGAGGGGCAAAGTGACTCCTGTCACACTGAAGCCTGCGCCCCACACAGGGATGTGAGAAACCTTTATGTTGGTGGTGCTGGTATTTGTCAGCGTGATGGTTCTACTCTGACTGGTACCGACGATCACGGTGCCAAAATTTTCGGTGGTGGCACTTATCGTGAGTTCAGTGGCAGCGGCGATACCGGAAAATATCGGAAGGGTGAGTAGGACAACTAAAACAAGTAAACGGTTAACATTCTTTTGCCAGCGACAGGCGTTTCGGGGGAATCGGCTCATGTTTTTTTACCCAAGCGGACGGATTTTGTATTGCCTTCACATTGATTGACATTCTGGCGGGAGGGGGGCGGGTGGAGTAGGTGTCCTAAGGGCAGTTACACCTAGCGAAATGATTCAGTGTTCATTTCGGGAGAATGGACAAGCCTCTATAGCACTAAAGTGCCATAGCTTGACCTAGGTAAACTCGACAGTTTTGGGCGCTGGATTCTAGGCTGAAGATCTTCTTGTAGATTTAACGGGAATGACGACTTGAAGAGTCCGGTGGATTTCACTCCACCGGACTAGGTTTTCTCTAATGACTGGATGTTCTCAAACTGCAGCGTTATTTGTTCTCCAGCAGAATCGGCTCATATCCGATCTGTACGGTTGCGCCTGGAGCAAAGGACACGACGTCTCCTGCCAGATTTTCGTATTTAGTGTAAATCGAGCTTGGGGTATAGCTCGATGTATAGCAGGTGTTGCCGCTACAAGTCTTCGATGCATCCCACACGGCCAGATTCTGGATTCCTCCCAGCTTCGTAAAGGGACAAGTCCACACGGTTCCTGTGGCTGTGCATGGGCCGCTCAAAGTCGCGCCCACAAGCCAGTCAGAAACCTGTCCGTACGCGATTCCCGCGGTATTGAGGCCAGCGGACGTCGCAAGACTTCCGGTGTCCGTATTGCCGTACTGGAACCAGTAAAAGCGCCCCACTCCCTTAAACCATTGCATGAGGTACATTCGGGCAACAAAACCCGCCTCCATATCAGCATTCGGTAGGCTGGTGTTCTGGGTCCAACCGCCCTCCGTGTTCCAAAAGGATTTCGTAGCGAGGGCACCGCTTAGCGACGAAGTGAGCTGATCTACCGTACCCGCAATGTCCTCTGGCGCCTGTCCCATAGCGGGGTTTATATAGCCATGGAACGCGACGATGTCGGCGTAATTGCCCCCGCCGGCTGCAATGTAAGCGGGCAGCCAAATATCGATGGCTTTGCCAGATCCGGCGTCCACCGAACTAGGAGTCAACACTAACGCTGTGGGGTCAGCCGCCTTGATGATCGTGTAGGCATCCTTGGCCATCCGGACCATCTGCGCCATGGTTCCGTTCCATTCGTACGGGCAATCAGGCTCGTTCCAGAGTTCCCAATATTTGATTTTGCCGGCCGCCTGTGCCACCAGCGCTCTCACAAAATTCTGAAAGAGTTGGTCGGTTCCGGTCCCGTCAGGGTTCACGTCTTTGGGTGCGTCACAAGAGCCAGGCAAACTTCCACCCGAAACGCAGGTCTGATCGGTGGGCTTCGAAGAGGCCCATTGTGGAACCACGCCGAACGTATAAATTAGGTCGCTCTTACCATTTTGAGCTGCAATATTCAACCAATCGTTTAATTCGGTCCAATCGTATGTGCCCTCAGAAGGATTCAGAACGGCCCACTGCGTGTCGGTATCCCACAACCGTATGCTTCCGAATTGAAGCGTCGGCCAAGGAACCTTATTGTTGAGAACGTCAGGATGGATTGCAAGCCCAAAGTATGTCGATGGAATAACGGAACTGACCGGCACCCAGCCCGTTCCCGACAGCGTCACTCGCTGCGGAGAATCCGCAGCATCACTGGTCACGATCAGGCCGCCGGTGCTGGCCGTACCAGACTTGGGATCGAAAACGACCTGGAAAGTCGAGACCTTATGAGGTGACAGAATCAAAGGCGTGGTAATCCCCTTAATGCTGAAACCCGTTCCCCACACCGGGACGTTAGAAATCTTGATATTCGAGCTGCTCTCATTGGTCAGCGTTATCGTTTTACTGAGACTCGTCCCTACGTTCACGGTGCCAAAATTTTCCGAGGTAGGGCTTACGCTGAGCTCGGTAGCGCCAGCGCTGCCGGAAGCCATTGGAAGGACAACCAGAACTGTTAAGACAAGAAACTTGTATACAGACTTCGGCCAGAGACCGGAGCTTCGGGGGAGTTGGCTCATGGTTTTTTAACCTAAAACGGATGGATTTCTTGTTGCTGTGAATCCATTCTGGCGGGAAAGACGGCATCCTGCCTAGGTCTCAGAAGGGCAGGTTGGCAAGAAAAAGCGATTCGTCGTGGACTTCTAGCACGTGGCCTGCTGCCACAACGAATCGCTCCGGATTACTGATTTTGCAACAAGATCGGTTCAGGCCCGATTTGTATGGTTGCGCCTGGAGCGAAGGAAGTAACGTTCCCGGCCAGGTTCGTGTACTTGGTGTAGATCGAACTGGGGGTATAGTTTGACGAGCCGCAGCTATTGCCGCTGCAGGTCTTCGAGGCGTCCCAAACCGCCATCTGCTGGATGCCTCCCGGTTTGGTGAAAGGACAGGTCCAGACACTCGACGTCGCTCCTGTCGCCACGCACGGGCCAGTCAAAGTCGCCCCCACAAGCCAGTCGGAGACTTGTCCATAAGCGACCCCTGCGGGGTTAAGACCTGCGGACGTCCAGAAGGTTCCGGTGTCAGTGTTACCGTATTGAAACCAATAGAATCGCCCTACTCCCTTAAACCATTGCAGGATGTAGACTCTGGCCACGAAAGCGGCTTCCATGTCGGCGTTCGGCAGATTCGTGTTCTGGGTCCAGCCGCCCTCGGTATTCCAGATCGGTTTCGATGTCATCGTACCAGTTAATGACGACGTTACCTGATCCACCGTCTTCGTGATGCTTTCCGGTACCTGTCCAAGCGCGGGATTCACATAAGCATGGAACGCCACGATGTCCGCGTATGGCCCTCCGCCAGCAGCCAGGTACGCGGGAAGCGATATGTCGATGCTCTTGCCGGACCCGGCATCCACGAAACTCGGAGTGGTGACCATCGCTGTGGGACCCGCGGCCTTGATGATGGCGTATGCATCCTTGGCCATGCGCACCAGTTGCGCATTGGTTCCTTTCCATTCATAGGGGCAATCCGGTTCGTTCCACAGCTCCCAATACTTGATTCTTCCGGCTGCATGGGCAACGATCGCCGTCACAAAATCCTGCCAAATCTGGTCGGCCCCGCTTCCGTCAGCGTTTAAATCGTACGGCGGATCGCAGGAGCCAGGCCCGGAATTACCAGAAACACAGGTCTGATCGTTCTTATTTGAAGAAGCCCATTGCGGCACGATGCCAAAGGTGTAAATGATGTCAGTCTTCCCGTTCTGGGCTGCGATGTTGAACCAGCTATCTAATTCCGCAAAGTTGTACGTACCTTCAGAAGGATTCAGCAGAGACCACTGCGTTTCGGTATCCCATAGGCGAATCGCCCCGAATGGGAACGACGGCCATGGAACTCTGTCGTTAAGAACTTCCGGATGCAAGGCAAGGCCGAACAATGTACCGGGCACCACGGCACTGACTGGCACCCATCCTGTGCCCGACAACGTAAGCCGCTGCGGAGAATCTGATGCGTCACTGATCACGATCATCCCACCAGTACTTGCAGTCCCGGACAGTGGATCGTAAACCACCTGAAACGTGAAGACCTGGTGCGCCGATAGGATCAAAGGTGTGGTAATTCCCTTCAGGCTGAATCCCGTTCCCCAGATCGGCACGTTAGAAACCTTAATGTTCGACGTGCTCTCATTTGTCAGCGTTATGGTTTCGCTGAGACTGGTGCCCACAGTTACGGTGCCAAAATTTTCGCTCGTGGGACTTACCGTAAGTTCGGTAGCGGCTGCTACGCCAGAAAATATCGGAAGGGCGATCAGAACAACAGCAATTACGACAAAACAGTTAACGTACTTCGGCCAGAGACCGGCGCTTCGGGGGAGTTGGCTCATGGTGTTTTTACCCACAACGAACGGATTTGGTTTCGCTTTACATTGATCTGACTTTGCCGGGAAAAAGGAATTCTGGCTAGGTGTCGGAAGGACAGCCCCGCGCCCGCGATTTATTTACCGCGGGTGTTCGGCAAGTGGGCGATCAGATAATGGAACGAAAGTTTCGTCGCTCGGGGAAATGTTGGGAGACTCTTACTTACATCCGACAGGTTCGTAGAGAGCGAAGATACGATTCGTGAAAGTCGAGTCCCGCTAAATCGCGAAGGCGGCAAAGAGTTTTGTCGCCAGAATCCACAAACAAGATCGCAACAACAGATTGTAGAGTTCGGGCTGCGCCGGGATGGGAGAGCGGCGCCATCGACACAACAACCTTCAGCCGGCGCGGCGCGCAGCGGGGTCCGGCTTCAGAAAATCAAACAACCTACTGGACGGCGTTCAATCCCTGATAAATGAACAGACCGGCCAGAACCAGTAACAGAACTCCCGAGCCGGCGCCAAAAACCCAAACGGGAACCGTCAGGCGGTTGACCTTCACCAGCAATTCCGTTTGCTCCTGTTGCATGTGGGAGTTCGCGTCATCGAGATACAACTGCTCATCTTCGTGCATGGTGAGTGTGCTTCGATAAATCAGGAGAATGATCAGTCCGACGGTGAAAACGCCCCACACTGTTGCAAGCCCAAGCATCAAAGGAGTCCACGTCATAGGCCACCTCGACAGATTGCAAGCCGTTCGGCATCTCCTCTGAATTCCCCAATGCAGGCGAACGGTGCCAGCACTCAAACCCCGGAGGAGTCCTGAACGCAACCATTATAGACCCGCTTGGCAAGCCGTGCGGGGCTGAATTCGTAAGCCGTGCATGGTGCATACTGAGAGCTTCCCGCTGCGGTGGAACTCCCCTGACATCGAACCGATGGTGTGCGCTGCGAAAAAACGAACCTAGATTTGACGAACCTAGATTTGACGAACCTAGACTTCGACTTGACGAACCTAGACCTTCGGGCGGGGTACCTCGAACAGAATTTTATCACTACCGCTTCCCGATCGTTTGCTATAATAAATGGAACTTCAGAGTAAGGAGATTAAGCATGGCCACCACAACTGTTCCTGAGATCACGACCGTCCCAGAAGTTAAGAAGGCACCGGCACCGGTCAGCCTCACGCCCAGCGCGGTTTCCAAGGTGAAAGAGATCATGGGACAACAGAATCCTGTGCCCGCCGGTCTGCGCATTGGCGTGGTCGGTGGCGGTTGCTCTGGGTTCTCCTACTCCATGCAGTTTGAAAATGCCGCTGGGATGATGGACAAGACCTTCGAGATGGACGGATTGAAAGTTTACGTCGATGCTACTTCCGTGATGTACCTGAACGGTTGCATCGTCGATTACGTCGAGACTCTCGAAGGCGCCGGCTTCAAGTTTGAGAATCCCAACGTGAAGAGCACCTGCGGCTGCGGATCGTCGTTCAGCGTCTAGGTTCAGCCTGTATCGGTGGAGATTTTGGAATTAAAAAGGCCTCATCCCGAGATGAGGCCTTTTGAGCTGCATGTGCCGTTGCTACTGCGGTGAAGGCGGATTCGAGGGAGGCTGCGGTGGTGGTGTTCCAGGTCCATTCATTCCACTTCCGAAGCCACTAGACGTGCCGAAGCCGCTGCCTGATGACGGTCCGAACGGACTCCCATTGTTGCTCGCCGGCTGGCCAGCCTGTCCCGGTTGAATATTCGAAGTTTGCAGCGGAGGTTGATTCGGCGTGCTGATCAGCCCTCCGCGGTCGAGCGTGGGATCGTACACAAACTGCCACTCGTTGTATTTCTTTTTGTGGTTGAACTCGCGAATGCTGTCTTTCTTGCTGATGCTCTCCACGCCTACAATCGGCCCCGCGGCAATGATCTGCTGACTGCCCGAACTCGTATCTCCGGGTGCTGTGGTTGTCCCTGGAGCCTGGGAAACTCCTTGCGTGGAACTTTGCGAGGGATCTGAAGACGACGATGAAGATGAAGACGAGTTGGTTCCGGTCGCGCCCGTCTGCGAGTTCGAGTTCGACGCGAACCCGCCAGTCGAGGACTGCGCAAACACGCCGTTGCTGTTCACTCCATTCGATCCTGATCCGCTAGACCCCGAGTTGAACCCCGATCCACTAAATGACGAGCCACCGGGCGATGAGCCGAACGACGATCCTCCTCCTAACCCTGGACCGTTGAGTCCCGAACCGTTTTGCCCGTTCATCGCGCCGGCCGGAGTCGCTCCCGGAATCATCCCCCCGGCGATGCCGCCGGCCAGCGTCACTCCTTGCTCGCCGAGATGCAACAGCTTGAAGTCTTTTTGATTGATCGGGTCTTTGTAACGTTTGCGCAGAAAGCGCAGATTGTTCGTGTTGTCGAGGTCTTCCAGCCGAGTAGGGTAGCGTCCGAATTTTTTGTAGTAGGCGCGGATGCCTCGGGAATATTGCACTCCGCGATGGATCAATTCCTGTTCCTGATCCCGCTTCATCTCAAACGTAAACGCAGGAAGAAGAACGGCAAAGCCCACCACCAGCAAGGTCACCATCAGAAGGAGCGACAGCAGCACGTAGCCGCGCTCTTCCCGGCGACTCCGAGACGACGACTGACGAAGGCTTGAATTCAAATCCATCGCAAGAAATTACCTAATGACCAAATTACTCAATTCCAAAATCTCTCTAGCTCTGTGTCAGCGGAATGCTCTGCGGAGGGCCGCTGCCGACCACATCTTGAATTTCAACTGAGTTCGGCGAAATCCGCAGAACCTTATATCGGCGGTCAACGATCTCACCCTCGCCGGCAATGAAAACGTCATCGCCCTTGGAAAGAAAAATCTTCTTTGGCTCTCCAGGATGGCTGGCGAATCCAAAGAATTTCAACGGGATCGGCGGCGGGGGCGCCACTGGCGGAGGCGTGAATATTTTCGCGTCTTCTTTGGTTCCGCTTGCCGTGCCGACACTCAGCGGCTTGGGAATCTCCTCGGCCTGCGATACAAAAATATTGCGGCCTGTGCCTTCGTACTTAATCTGTTCGGTAATGGCGAGTTGCTGCAGGTTCAGCGTGGGATCGAGACTCTGGGGCGCACGCACTTTCTTTGCCGCCCCGGCGCCCTTGCGCCCGGGACGAGCGGGACTCGGCGAAGGCACCGGCATGTTCGTAACGGTCGGCGCGCTGGTCGAAGCTACGGTCGACAAGGAGTGCATTAGCTCGAAGATCACAACGAGCAATGCAACCACGGCTAGTGCGGCCACCGCAATCGTCTTCGTCCGGTTATCGCTTCCCAGCTTCACGACGTCCTCGCCTTCAAGTAGGTCTCCAGCTTCATTTGCAGTTTGATGCCGTTCTGCTCCCCTGCGAGTTCGATACTGTTGATGACGAAAAGCATGTCTGCGCGCTCCAGCGCATTGATAAACCGCGCCAGTGATACGTAATTACCCGAGAGGTCGGCCTCAATCAGCACAGGATACAGTCCGCCGGCTGCGTCGCCTTTTACTTCATATTTTGCCTGCTCGATCGTCACTCCGTTCGCTGCAGCCAGCTTGCCAAATTGCGTGGCAATCTCCGAGTCTTGCCCCGGGAATCTGTTCTTGTAGAAATCCGTGATCTGCTTGTTGGCCAGGACCACCTTCTGATCCAGATTTTTCAGTGGTGCTACCAGTCGGGTCTTCGTCCGCAGATCGTTGATCAATTGGTTCAGCTCGTCGCGCCGTGAGGATGCCGAGCCTACGATCGGCGAAAACAATAGCACCACAGCCAATACGTCCACTCCCAGCAGAATCGCCAGTGCGGTCGTGATGTTTTTTCGCGTTTGCCTCAAGTCTGGCATCAGGGCGTACTCCGCTTGGGACTGATCGTTTTAGGACTAGTCGTTGTTTTCTGTGCAGGCACCAAGATCGCCTCTGGCACGTAAAGCCCGCGGATTTCGAATTCGATGCTATCTCCGCCGTGGGAGGTAGAAACGTCCGAGTGTTCCTTCACGATATGGGTTTGAGTGAACCGCCCCGAGTCTTCCATACGCCGGGCCAGTTCTAGTGCCCGGTCACGAGCATCGCCCGCCACCTCCATCTTCAACGACAACTGGTTGTCTTCATCCAACTCGGGATGGATCGACACCAGATGAATCCGTGGCGGCATCACTTTCTCTAAATCCTCGAGCACATGGGTCCACGAGAATTCTTTGCGCTCGATTAATTCGTTGAGGAACTGGGACTCATCCCGCGTGGTGCGATTTTCTGGCCGATTCAAAAAGTCTTCTGCCTGCTGGCGGATTTGGTCGCGTTGCCCAATCTCCGCTTTCAGTTCCGAGATCTGGGCATGGTCAGCCCGGGCCGCTCGCCAGCCCGAGATCGTGATCGCGATTAAGGCCAGCGTCAGGATCGTTGCTGCCGCCAAAGCCGTACCCCAGCGCGTCCAAAACTGCCGCGCATCTTCATAGGGCCGGCTTGCGAGATTGATATCAAGACGCATAAAAATCAGTTCCTGGTTGCCAGTACCCAGTTGCCAGTCGCTACATTTACCATTTTGCTTGCGACTGAGTACTGGGTACTGGCAATTGGTTTTAGGAAATCAAAGCTCCCACCACCCCTGCCATCCTCCAGCGGGGAACCAAACCTCCAGTACTTGTTCCTAACTGCAAAGAACTAATTAGTTCCTGAACCTCCGCTCCGGTTTGCGCACGCAACGCTGGGGCCGCAGTGCTCGTGTCGGCCAATCCCGCGACAAATATTTTTTCGATGTTCAGATGATACGTGTCCTGGAAGAACACCACGGACGGGTACACTTCCTCAGCCAACTGCTCTCCTGTGATCGTAACTCCGCGAGTATTTTCCAGCGTGCGGAAAAGCTGTAACTGGTCGGCATTGAGAATTGCGATACTCGTAGTGCGTGCGTCAACCTTTACCACGAGCGTAGGACGCTGCCCCTCGGCGATGCCGAGTGCCGCCAGCATCGAGGGCAACACCACTCCCGCACTGAATCCCGCTTCCTGGATCACCGCTTCATAATCTTCCACCACGCTGGCCAAGGCGACTGCGGCCACCACTCGAATCCCCTCTTTCGATTTCTGCGCATGATAGGAAACCCGCGCTTTGTCTACGTCGAAGGGCAGAGATTTCTTCAGTCGGAACCGGACGACGCCTGCAGCTTCTTCAGAATCCGACGGAAGAGAATCGAATTCCAGCAACACGACCCGGACCGCGGCATCCGGCACTACCGCAATTACGTCGTGTGATCGTCCGGCGACGCTGCCTAAAGCTTCATGCACCGCCTCTTTTACCGCGTCGGCCTGGCGCAAGTTCGCCTCAACCAGGTCTGGAACCACGCTGCCCGGCGCCAGTTCGCGCGCCGCGCACGATTCCAGGCTGAGACCATTTTCGGCGAGCCGCCCAACGAGAACGCGATCAGCCGCAATTTCGCACGCCAGCCGGGGTTTTGCCGCGTTGGAATTCGAACTCATTTTAGGAGTCAGCTCTTTCTATAATTCAAACTCTCTATCCCGCGAAATGCAATAGCCGGAAGGGAACTTGGTGCGTCGGCCAGTCGGCATAGCGGCTAAGGCTTCGCTACAAGTCTCAGTTACCGCATGGCCTCGATGAACGTAACCTTGTTGATTTCTTTCAAGGTGGTCAGGCCCAGCCGTACTTTATCGAGTGCCGATTCGCGCAGGAATCGCATGCCTTCTTCGCGTGCGGCGCGGCGGATTTCCGACGTTGGTTTCCGCGCTAGAATCATCTCGCGAATGCGATCGCTCAAGTCCAGCAATTCATGAATCGCGGTTCGGCCGCGGAACCCCGTGCCTGCGCATTCGATGCATCCCGGCCCTTCGTACAACGCTACCTTCGACCACTGAGCCGGATCCAGTCCGCTCGCCTCCAGCACCTCCGGCGCATAATTCACCTGCGTCCTGCAGGACTCGCAAATCAACCGCACCAGCCGTTGCGCCAGAATGCAGTTCAGAGCCGAAACAAAGTTGTAGGGCTCGACGCCCATGTTCAAAAAGCGCCCAATCACATCGACCACGTTATTGGCGTGCACCGTTGTGAAAACCAGGTGGCCGGTAAGCGCCGATTGAATGGCGATCTGAGCTGTCTCCTGGTCGCGAATTTCGCCAACCATGATTTTGTCCGGGTCATGGCGTAAGATCGAGCGCAATCCGCGAGCAAACGTCAGCCCCTTTTTCTCGTTCACCGGAATCTGTGTAATGCCGCGAAGCTGGTATTCCACCGGGTCTTCAATCGTGATGATCTTGTCTTCGTCGGTCTTAATTTCGTTCACCGCGGCGTAGAGCGTCGTAGTCTTACCGCTGCCCGTTGGCCCCGTCACAAGCACCATGCCGTAAGGTTCTTTGATGTAGCGGCGGAACTTTCGCAGATCGTCTTCGTCGAAACCAACCACCTCGAGCGTGAGCGACTTAAACTTCTCGCTCATCGATTCTTTGTCGAGCACGCGCAGCACGGCGTCTTCGCCGTGAATCGACGGCATAATCGACACGCGGAAGTCGATGGCTCGCCCGTTGTACTTCACGCGGAAGCGCCCGTCCTGTGGTACCCGGCGCTCGGAAATATCGAGTTCGCTCATCACCTTGATACGCGAGATCACCGTCGAATGATGCTCTTTGCCGATCGGCGGCATCGCCTGCGTAAGCACGCCGTCGATGCGAAACTTGATCACCACCGAGTCGTCGCGCGTCTCGATATGAATGTCGGAAGCGCGCCGCTGCAGCGCGGTAAAAATCGTAGTATCGACCAGCCGGATAATCGGGCTGGTGTCGCCCGCCGCCGTCAACTTGTCGATCGTCAGCGTCTCTTCGGCACCGGTATTCTCGTCTTCGCGAATGATTTGGAAGCCTTCGCTGGCTTCTTCGAGAACGCGCTGCGATTGTTCCGTCTTGGTGAGAATATTGTCGATCTGCTTCAGCGTTGCAACTTTGGTGACGATGCGCTTCTGCAGTAGCAGACTGATCTCATCGATCATCATCAGCTGGCTGGGGTCAGCGATGGCGATGGCAAGCTTACCGTCTGCCGTTTCCTCGAGCGGCACAAATTTGTAGCGGAACATCAGCTCCGGAGAAAACTTCTTGAACAGCTCATGGTGCAACTGGAAGTCGGTGAGGTCCACAAACTCGCAGCGATAGCGTCGCGCCACATCCTGAGCCCGCTCTAGATCGGTGATGGGATTCCCAGTCGTCACCATCTGACTGGCGTTCTCGCCGTGCACGAAGAGCGATTTCTTGTCCGCTGTGGCCATTCCTTGGATCATTTCCGGCCTCCGTCTCCGGGAGGCCATCGAGCTTTTAATGGACTCCCAGGGTGAAGATCGGCAAATAGAGCGAAATCAATACCCCACCCACAAAAACTGCCATTATGATAAGAATTAAAGGTTCAATCAGAGCCATCGCGGCGCCGAGCGCCGTTTGCACGTCTTCTTCATAGAACTCGGCGACCGAATTCAGCATCGCGGGCAGAGCTCCGGTTGATTCGCCCACTTCCAGCATCTCCAGCGCCAGATCCGGAAAAATCTTCTGCTGCTCCAGGCTGGCCGCCAGTCCCTGCCCTTCGCGAACCCTCCCGCATGCCTGCATGATGCCCTTCTGAATACCGCGACTGCCCATAGATGAAGCCGCCGTCTCCATCGAGGGCACCAGCGGTAACCCGCCCTGTAGCAGCGTAGAGAGCATTCGCGAAAAAGTTGCCACCTGATGCTTCAGCCGAATATCGCCCAGCAGCGGAAGGCTCAGGATGAACCGGTCAATCTGGTCGCCACCACGGTCCGTCTTCCGCCATTGCCAGAGCAGAAAAACTGTCAACGCTAGTCCAATCGTGATAAAGGGGAAGTATTTCTGCGCATACACTCCCACCGCCATCATAAACAGCGTGATCGACGGCAGCTTCGCATCCAGGCTGTTGAACAAATCCGCGAATTTTGGCACCACAAAGGTGAACAAGAACATCACCATGATCGACACTACGGTTACCAGCAGCGTGGGGTAAATCAGCGATACGAACAGCTTCTTGCGAAAGGTCATCGCTAGCCGCTGAAAGTTGATGTAGCGGGTTAGTACCTCGTCGATGTTTCCACTTTTTTCTCCCGCCATCAGCGTCGTGGTATAAATCTTCGGAATTATGCCTTGGGCCGCAAACGCGTCCGAAAGCAGTTCGCCGCCTTTCACCCGCTCTCGAACGTTCTCCAGGATCACTTTCAGACGTGCGTCTTTTTGCCGCTTGATAAGCAAGTCCAGCGAGTTCAGGATCGGCAGCCCGGCCTTGATCAGCGTCAAGAACTGCTGGTTATAGACCAGAAACGAGCTCTGCTTAATCTTGCGCTTTCGACCGGACAACCCCGTCGAAAGCAGTCCCTGGGGCTTGACCCAGTAGACCAGATACCCTTGCGACGCAAAACGGTCGCGCACCTCGTCCACCGAGTAGCCCTGTTCCACCTGCTGATGCAAGTGGCCGCGTTCGTCCGCTAGTTTTACGACAAATTCCGCCATCTACCCATTCTCTTCTTGGGGATCCTGCACGTGACGTTTCCCAACCATCGCCTCTTCGCTCAGTCTAACATTCCCGCTAATGATCGTAAGGACAGATCAACGTAAGTAACCCCTTTCTAAGTATCGCAAGTAACCTCCTCAGAAAGGCCGGATGCTGACGTTGCCCGATACCTATGGTGGGACCACAGCGGTTCGGTGTCCTTCCGATGCGACTTTCGGAAGTGTGGCTAGTTGCTTCTAGGAATCGCCCCCTTCGCTTCACGGTTCCAGCTCACTCTCCACCGCCTCCGTCCCCGGCGGCGGGCTGAACTCAAACTGCCTTCCCGCAATCGCCACGTTCTCCTTTTGATCGCTGAATCGATATTCCGTCGCCGATCCATCCACCTGGTCGATCACAATCCGCGCAATCCGGCGATCCGGCGTCACCTCCAGCAGGATTTCGCTCACCCGATCAGGCATGGCCTGAGGCACCCCTCTCAGCACAACATCTCCCGCAGTCAGAGGGGCGACATCAGGAGCCAGCGACAATCCGCGTAACTCCTTTTCCAGCTTTGTCTTGCCTAGCAATAGCGAAAGTGGGGAGCGAATGTCGTCAAGCTTCCGCGCTTCCGTTTTCCGCACCTGCCGGTCGCCCGGGACGTAAAACCACGCATCTCTCCCGTTGCTCACAAAGAGCTTCTCCCTGGGAGAACGGTATTCCCACCGCATCTTGCCTAGTTTTTTCACCCCTCCCTTAGCCAGCCAAAGCGTGCCGGCCTCCGTCCGCTCCATCCCCGACCCTGTATAAGTCTCGGTAAACTCCGCCTGCAAAGTGCTGAGGTGGTTGTAGTGATCATCCACGCCTTGGGCGATCACATGGACGTCCTCAGCCACCGCAACAGCCGACCAGATAAGGGCCAGCAACAACGCCGAAATGGCAGTCCTCCTCATGTCTGGATTAATTCTACCCTTTGCCCTCGGATGGCTTTTGGCTCTCACCGCTTGCCGAACCATCTAGCGGTCCATGTCTCCAGGAGGTTTGATTACGCGGCCAGTGCATTTTTTTCTACGCTTCTCCGCCTCCAGAAGCGTCAAATATAAGCTCAAACCGATCCCGACGTAATTTGGAGGCTGATTCCTGTCCATACCGATCGAGGATTACGCAATGATTGGCGACTGTCACACAGCCGCCTTGGTCTCAAAACAGGGTTCAATCGATTGGCTCTGCCTTCCTTACTTCGACTCGCCCGCATGCTTCGCGGCACTGCTTGGAACATCCGAAAACGGCCACTGGTCGATTGCGCCGGCCGACCCGATCCGTGCCGTTCGCCGCTCTTACCGTGACGGCAGTCTGATTCTCGACACCCAGTTTGAGGCAGAGACCGGTTCCGCGACTCTCGTCGACTGCATGGTACCCGGCAGTGAAACGCCGGAACTTCTAAGGGTTGTCGAAGGCACGCGAGGCCAGGTCCGGATGAAACTGGAACTCGTGATTCGATTCGACTACGGCTCCGTAGTGCCCTGGGTTCGATCAATCGGCAACGGAATCTCGGCGATTGCCGGCCCCGATATGATCCGGTTGCGCAGCGATGTCTCGCTCCGCGGTCATGACATGAGGACTGAGGCAGAATTCACCGTGAATGAAGGCCAGAAGATTTCGTTTGACCTAGCCTGGTATCCCTCGCATCAACGCGAACCTGAACCCGTGGTGGTTGAGACTGCCATTCAGAACACAGAGAGTTGGTGGCGCGAGTGGTCCGATCGCTGCACCTATCAAGGGAAATGGCGTGACGCAGTTCTGCGCTCACTGATCACGCTGAAGGGCCTCACATTTCAGCCCACTGGCGGCATTGTCGCGTCGCCCACAACGTCGCTGCCCGAACTGCTGGGCGGCGTGCGCAATTGGGATTACCGCTTCTGCTGGGTGCGCGATGCAACTCTGACCCTGCAGGCTCTGCTGAATGCCGGATATCTGGAAGAAGCGCGAGAGTGGCGGGAATGGCTTCTGCGAGCCGTCGCCGGTAGTCCCTCCGAGCTCAACATCGTTTACGGCCTTCATGGCGAACGTCGTCTTACTGAACTGGAGTTGCCCTGGTTGCAGGGATACGAGAAATCGGTTCCGGTACGAACTGGGAACGCCGCCTACCAGCAATATCAGCTGGATATTTTCGGCGAGGTCGCCAACACTCTTTTTCAGGCCCGCGAGGCGGGACTGGAAGCGCCCGAGCACGACCGCCACGAGATAGCGCTGGCCATGCTGGAATTTCTGGAAACCGGATGGGAGCATCCCGATGAAGGGATTTGGGAGATGCGTGGTCCCCGCCGGCAATTCGTGCACTCGAAATTGATGGCGTGGGTGGCCGTCGATCGCCTGATAAGGTCATCGGAAAAAGGGCGCTTCACAATTGATCTTCCCCGATGGAGAAAACTTCGTTCTGCGATCCACGAGCAGGTATGCCGTCAAGGTTTCGACGCCGATGTGAATTCTTTTGTGCAGTACTACGGAAGCAAACACCTCGACGCCAGCCTCCTGATGATGCCTCTCGTCGGCTTTCTGCCGCCCAACGATTCACGCGTGCTGGGCACGGTGAAGGCTATAGAAACTCATCTCAGGAAAGATGGTTTTGTGGGGCGCTACACCCAGGATCCAGACGTCGATGGCTTACCCCACGGCGAGGGAGCATTTCTGCCGTGCTCGTTCTGGTTGGCTGACAATTACGAGTTGCAGGGCCGTCACGAAGAAGCCGTCCGAATGTTTGAGCGCTTACTCCAAATCCGCAACGATGTCGGGCTTCTGTCAGAAGAATATGATCCAATCGCAAAGCGTCAGTTAGGCAATTTTCCGCAGGCCTTTACTCACGTCGGATTAGTGAATACGGCTTTCAATCTAACGGGTAGGTCGAACCAGCCGAATGCCGCTCCGAAGTTGGCGCGTGGACGCCGCTGAGGCGTGCATAGTCTTAGGTATTGGCGTACATCGCATATTGATGAGTCTCGCCGATTTTTTTCAGTGCGGCGCTCTCGTTCAGCACGTGCTCCCACAATGGATTGTGGTAAAGCACATACACCGCTCGCGGATTCATCTGTAAACTCCGCTCCAGATTGTCGATCACGCGTCTCAACCCGGACTCCGGGAGCGGATGAAACAGATAGAGAACCGTTGGCTCAGCTGGAAACGCGAATTGAACCGCATCCGCGCGAACGGATTCCAGCGCGAAACATTTATGGTTCTCACCGTGATACTTGCTCAGGTTTTCCTGCGCAATCTGGTGAAGGGCAGGAAGAAGTTCGACACCCACGATGCGCCGAAAAGGATAATCCGAAGCCATCAAGAGCGTTCGCCCTTTGCCCGATCCCAGATCGATAAAGACGAAATCGTCAAAGTCGCCAGCTTGCTGACGCACAGCCTCAAGCATTTCGTGGAACAGAGCGGCATCCGTTGGCTGATACGGCGAGTGGAAAATTCCTAACAGTCGATCACGCCAGCCGACAGCTGCGCTGGTCGTGTTGACGCGGTGCTCCCAATCGTATTCTGCGTCGCCATAACGTTGTCTGCGGCGCTCCGGAGTCGAGTCGCGCACGAACTCCGCGATCTTGGTTAATAATTGTCGCGCTGCGGGGAGTCGCCCCTCGCATTCCGCAACCTCATTCCAACACTGCCGCGCTGAACGCCACAGGCTGACTCGAGATACGAAGAAAGTTGATTCGCGATCGCCATCCATCCGCCGTCATCATAAGCGATGAATGAGATGGGGATTAGCAGAAAGAAGTCGGGATCGTTGATGGGGTGCGCAGGTCGAGTGTAAACTACGGCAATGGCCGGTATTTGTCCGGCGGTTTATATCCCGGAGGCAGTCCTTTGCTGAGAAAGTGAAAGTCATCCGGATCGCGAACTTCAACCCGGCCTTCCGGAGTCAATCTGTAAGGCTTCCCATTCGGATCGACAGGAATTCCTGGTAAGTCCTCGGCGGTTGCGAGTTCTGCCATGCTCACGGGCAGGCGTCCCGTTCGTTCGCCGAAGCGGGTTACCCCTTGTTGCAGATGGGTAACGCCCTCTTCGACGCGTAGAGCCAGCAGGTGGTCGACCGCGTTCTCGCGAATCAGCTTGTCTTGCGTGGTCTGGTAAGTTGCCGTCCACAGTTCACGCGCCATTCCGAACTCGCCGGCGTGCTGCGCCATCTGGGCCGCCATCACCTTCATAAAAGGGTGTGCGTCGGGAACCTTCGAACCGCGCTCGAAGGTTTGCGCGGCCTTGCCATAATCTTTGACATCCATGTAATAGACGAAGCCAAGATTGTAGTAAAGATGCCAATCGTCGGGATTATTCTGAATGCCATACTCCATCAACTGGATTGCACGTTCGGGTTGCCCCGCTCCAACCGGCGGTTTCGGAGCGAGAAAGCTGCCGCCAAACTGGTAAGCGACCAGGAGATGTGGATCGAGATTCGTCGTAATCTCTAGCAGCGGCGCCAGCAGGTTGTAGCTGGCCGCGTAATTGTGGTGCCGGTTGCCGAAGTACTGCACGGCGCGCGTCCAATAAATGCAGGCCAACAAGCCGTCGTAGCCAAGACTGGCGCGCTTGATCACGGTTGGGGAGCTGAGAAAAAGGACTTCGTCGAGCGTCGCTTGCGGGCGCGCTTGGTCACTGCGCCGCAGAACCACGATGCTGGCTGCCAGCGAAAGGATCAGGCAGGCCGCTGCCACAATCGAAGTTTTACGGCGCTGGGTCATTTGAGATCAGTCATTTGAGATCGCGGTACTCAAAAATCAGAACTGCCCCGCTGAGAGCCATGATGGCGTAAAACAACGCATAAAGAGTGTTATGCATGACGAGCTGGCCCGCAATGGGCTGCTCATGAGCAATGGAACTGATCACATTGAATGCCGAAAAATTTGGCACAAGATAAGCCGCACCGGTTGCCAGCGTGCGCGAGATTCCGTGGGCCATGCCGGCAAAGTTGCGCAAGTCTTCGGCGAAGCTGCCGACCACGAATAGCGAGAACGCAAAGACAGCCGAAAGCAGTGGAGAAGAAAACGACGAGAACAGCAGCGCCAGCGAGCAGACGATCAGGAACTCGAGAATGATGAAATACAGCGCAATCAGAATCAGTCCGTCGGCTCGCACAAACTTGTGGGAGACGTAGAACAGCGCGGCAAAAACGCCGATTGCCATGAAAAAGCTATTCACCACCAGGGTTCCGGCCAGCCCGAAGAACTTGCCTACAATGAACTCCCACCTGCGTACGGGGCGTGAAAATACAGTGTAGAGAGTGCGCTTTTCGATCTCCTTGGAAACGAGTCCTATTCCTATAAAAATGGCGATCACGACGCCGAACAAGGAAACCGTGGTGAGTCCGAGATTGATGACGACCAGTTTTTCGATGTCGATGGAAATTTGGCCTACCAGAATGGCCGCTCCCGAGAGCAGCAGCGCGAAGGCAATCAGATTGTAGAGAACACGGTCGCGAACGGCTTCGCGAAAAGTGTTGAAAGCGATGTGTGCGACGCGTGCTTTCATGCGGTCCTCCCTGCGGTGGTCTCGGCGCGCTGCAGTTTCTCGAAAAAATAAGCCTCGAGTGACGTCCGCACCGGAGTGATCGCGATCAACCGTTGGCGTTCCCGGCGTAGCGCATCGATCGCCGCGTCCTGCTGGCTCTCCGCAATTACAGCGCGCACTGTGTCTCCAGTCACGTGGCATTCCGCACCCAGCGCCTTCATCGAGGCTGGTATAACGATGCCCTGCCAGATTACTTCCACCTTGCCTTGGACGGTTGAGGTAAGATCCGCAACCCGCCCAACGCCGCGCAGCTCTCCGCGGTGAACGATCGCGACTCGGTCGCATAGTGCTTCGGCATCGGAGAGAATGTGGGTCGAGAAGAAAACTGTCTTGCCTTCGTTCTTGAGCTGTTCCATCAGGTCGCGAACCTCGCGACGGCCCATAGGGTCGAGACCAGACATCGGTTCGTCGAAGAACACAAGCTTGGGGTCGTGCAGAATGGCTTGGCCGATTCCGACACGCTGCAGCATCCCCTTGGAAAACTTCCTGAGTTGCACGCCGCGAATGTCACGCAGTCCAACCCGCTGGAGGACTTCCTCCACGCGCCGCTTGCGATCCTTCGCCGGAACTCCGGAAAGCTGTCCGTAGTATTCCAGCAGTTCGTGTGCGGTCAGATGGTCGTAGAAGTAGGGCTGCTCAGGGAGAAAGCCGATCTGTGCCTTCACCTGTGGATCGGTCCATTCATGCCCCAGGATGCGTGCCGATCCCGAGGTTGGAAACACGAGCCCCATCAGCAATTTCAACGTGGTTGTTTTCCCGGCGCCGTTGGGTCCGAGAAAACCGAAGATCTCTCCGTCTTCTACCGTGAGGTGGAGCGGATGCAAAGCGCGTTTCGGCAGTTTTCGCCAGAAACCTACGCGATAAGTCTTTTCCAACCCTAGAATTTCGATTGCAGGCATGGCAGGAATGGATAGTAAGGTATTTTGCTCTTCACCCAGAAATTATATGCAAACCCAATCGTGCGTAAAGTGGTTGGGTGTGCACTTGACGTTACGAAAGTTAACGATCCAAGTTTGGCTTCTGCGGACGTGATGCTGCGTTCGCGAATTGCTTTGAGTCGGAACTAGTTTGACATAGGGTTTAGTCCCCCGCAGGCTGCATAGCTTGCGACGAGGGTGGTGTTGCCTGCGGGTTGCAGGCGAACCACCAAGTCTTGCACCGAGCAATAGGCGCGGGTTCCGGTCAAGTTATTGATGGGCGTTCCGGTGGAATAGAACTGGTCATTGATCAAACTCCCAGCGCTGGCAGAGCCGGTGGCTGCAAAGGTATAGCCGCTCTTACCGCCGACCGCAAGAATACTCTGATCGAGGAGGCAAGCCGCAGCAACGGTTGGCGTGCACGGGTCCGGCCCGCTTAAAGGAGTTAGGGTGAGCGGAAATCCAACTGTGTTATAGGTGCCGAAATAGCTGACTTCCGCTACATCGATGGCATGAATGGACGCGGCCGCGGACGAGTCGTTTGCGGCCATGCGAGCCCGCAGCAAATTCGGAATCGCAATGGCGGCGATCACCAGAATAATCGCGACTACTATCAAAAGCTCAATCAGTGAAAAGCCCTTTTGTTTCCGCATTGAGTTGATCTCTTTCCCCTACTCCGTTCTTGCACGGATACATATCATTCAGACTTGGGGACTCGCTAAATCAGTGGCACTTAAGAGGCCAAACCGCAGCGCAGCTGGAGGAGTGTTACTGCGGTAACTGCAGGCGAATTCTGAAGCGTCCGGAGAATGCAGAGCCTCCGCAGCGACCGAAGCCATTGCACCTCTAAAACGGATGGAGCCTCCGGCGAATGTAAGAAAAAAGGCAGCGGATTTACATCCGCTGCCTTTTGGCTTTGTCCCTCCCCTAGGTACTCGCCAGTTCCAGCAGTATTAGTTGCTCATCGGGCCGAAACCTTGGCAAGCAGCGTAGCTACCAGCAATACCGAGGTTGCCGGGAGCATTGGTGCGAACCACGCCATCGTCAGTAGCGCAGTACGACTTGGTACCAGTCTGATTGGTGACGGGCACGGCAGTGGTGTAGAAGTTCGGTGGCGGACCAGCTGCCGGAGTGGAGACAAATTTGTAACCACTCTTACCAGAGCCTGCAGGCGTACCGTCTGTGGCCAGGTTGTTATCAATCAAGCAGCCAAACGCAACCGACGGAACGCAAGGTGTCGCGGCGTTGGTTCCCAAAGCGGCCAGAGTCGCATAGCCAACCGTGGGATAAGCGCCGTAGTAGCCGACTTCACCGACGATGATGGTGTGCTCGGAAGCAGCCGCGGACGAATCGTTGGCCGCCATACGAGCGCGGAGCAAGTTCGGAATCGCAATAGCTGCAATGATCAGGATGATGGCAACCACGATCAGCAGCTCAATCAGCGAGAAACCCTTCTGTTTACCTCGGTTCATGTTTTGGTCCTTTAGGCGCCAGCCTAGAAGTTTAGAAATAAGCGCACTTATCCTGCTGCACTCGCGGTGCCAAACTGGCAGGCCTTTCGAGCTGGGCGGCAGATCATAGAAATCCGCGTCTTGTGCAATTGGACAAAAGGGCTTTGGCGTCTGATGGGCGCTGCCAAGAGCGGTATGCCGCAAATCGTCAGAATTACGTGACAGGAAGTGTCAAGAAGCGTCAAGATGAAGGAGCGGGACGGCTTGCAGCAAAAAGAAAAAAAGCAGCGGATTTGCATCCGCTGCCTTTCGGCTTTGTACCCTCGCCGGGTACTCGCCAGTTTTCTAGCAGTACTAGTTGCTCATCGGGCCGAAGCCTTGGCAAGCAGCGTAGCTACCAGCAATACCGAGGTTGCCAGGAGCATTGGTGCGGACCACGCCATCGTCAGTCGCGCAGAACGACTTGGTACCAGTCTGGTTGGTGACGGGCACGGCGGTGGTGTAGAAGTTCGGTGGCGGACCAGCGGCAGGCGTTGAGACAAAGGAGTAGCCGCTCTTACCAGAACCAGCGGGCGTACCGTTGGTGGCCAGGTTGTTGTCGATCAAGCAGCCAAACGCAACCGACGGGACGCAAGGTGTCGCAGCGTTGGTTCCCAAAGCGGCCAGAGTTGCATAGCCAACTGTGGGATAGGCGCCGTAGTAGCCGACTTCACCGACGATGATGGTGTGCTCGGAAGCAGCCGCGGACGAATCGTTGGCCGCCATACGTGCACGGAGCAAGTTAGGAATCGCGATGGCTGCAATGATCAGGATGATGGCAACCACGATCAGCAGCTCAATCAGTGAGAAACCCTTCTGTTTACGCATCTTTATTTTTCCCCTCGTTTTACTAACTTTCGTTGAACTCATGCTGGTCATGGAATGACGCAGTCGGGCTAGATGTTTGCATTTGCTGTGCCATGATCGCCAGTTACCTTGGTTCGGGGGAGAGTTTCGACAATCCCCTTATTTTCATTGCAAACCCAAACTTTGGTCTAATCCCGCAGTTTTACAGGGGGTGAACTCTGTCAAAAAACGGCGCGAATCTTGACAATTCGTGTCAGTCTGAAACATCCGACAGTCCTATTTTAGAACGAATCTCAAACTGGTGCTTGCGCGAAAAAATCGCAAAATCACCCCACAGCGGAGACTCAAGAATCCCACATAAGTGCGCGGGTTCGCGAAGGCACTGTCGTAGAATGTCTGGTCGGAAGCGGCTTAGGGACGCTCGAGTGAGGGTCCAAGAAAATCTTGAACACGGGGCCACAGGTTGCCACAGAGGACCACAAGGGACTTAATCGACGTTTCAGTAAAGCCTGCCGACGGCCGCGAAGATTCTGCGGAGATTGACTCCGACGTGGCCGGGCATGGACGCTGCCCGCCAAGCTTTATACCGACTCCGCTGCATTCGATGACGAGAAAGAAAAGATATTCTCCCGCAGTTGGCAGGTTGTGGGACACAAAGATCAAGTGGCGAATGCGGGCGACTATTTCACGACTGAGTTGGTAGGTGAGCCTCTGCTGATCGTGCGCGGCAACGATGGAAAGCTCCGCGGCTTCTACAACGTGTGCCGCCACCGAGCCGGGCCGCCGGCGGAAGGATGCGGCTCGCGCAAAGTCTTCCGCTGCGGCTATCACGGCTGGACCTATAGCTTGGATGGCGGGCTCATCAGCGCCACCGATATCGAGGGCATCAAGAATTTCCGGCCCGAAGATTTTGCTTTGATGCCGGTGAAAATTGAGGAATGGTTCAACCTCATCTTTGTGAATCTGAATCCCGCGGCGGCGCCTTTGCGCGATAGCCTGGGCGAACTGCCGCGGCAGGCAGAGAAGTTTGATTTTGCCGGGATGAAATTGTTTGAACGTCGCACTTACGACATGAAGTGCAACTAGAAGACTTATGTCGACAACTATCTCGAGGGTTACCACCTGCCCAGCGTTCATCCAGGGCTGAACCGCGAACTCGATTTCAACGCTTACGTAGTTGAACCTTACGCGACGCATGTGCGGCAGTTTAGTCCGATCCGCGGGGCGCAACCGGGCGATACAACTGCGCGGCGTTACCAGGACGCGAGCGCAAATCTTACGACAGACTACTTCTGGGTTTTTCCCAATTGGATGCTCAACTGCTATCCCGACAACATTTCTCTAAATATTGTGCTGCCGCTCGAAGCCGAGCGATCGCTTGCCGTCTTCGAGTGGTACCTGCCGGAGAAAGATCACGCGAGTCCGGCTGCGAAGGCGTCGGTGGAATTCAGCGACCAGATTCAGATCGAAGACGTCGGCATCTGTGAGAAAGTGCAGAAGAACCTGCGTTCGCGAAGTTATTCGCGAGGCCGTTTTAGCGTGAAACTGGAAAAGGGCGTCCACGCATTTCACCGGATGTATGCGGAGTGGATGAGAGAAAAATGAACCGGCGAAGCTCCGGAGAGCAGTTAAGAGCCTTCTGCTTTCACCAGCAGACAGGTGATGTCGTCATGCTGCGGGGTCGAGCCGACAAACAGATCCACGCTCGCCATGAGCCGATCGAGTAGTTGCTGCGGAGTGTTTGCAGACTCCAACGCCAAAGCGCTCAACACGCGCGGTTCATCGAATTCCTCGTCATGCGCGTTGACCGCTTCCACCAGGCCGTCGGTAAACACCATGAGCCAATCGCCGGGGGCAAGGCTGACACTGGCCGATTCGTACTTCGCCTCAGGCATAATCCCGAGAGGCAAGCCGCCGACATCAAGGCGCTCGACCAATCCCGTGCTGCGCCGCAGGATTGGATTGTTGTGGCCAGCGTTAATGTAGGTGAAGGTGCGCTGGTGCGCATCGTATTCCGCGAGAAAAGCGGTGGTGAAACGCAATCCTCCCTGGCTGTTCGAACAGGCGTACTTGTTCATGTTAGCAACGAGTTCAGGCAGGGCCACCTGCGCCGTGGAAAGCGTTTTGAGGCTGGCCTGAAACGTAGCCATCAGCATGGCCGCGGGAATGCTTTTGCCGGCGACGTCGGCTACGGCGAATACGATTCGGTTGTCTTCGTTGGTTTTACCGGGACGCGGAAACACATCGTAATAGTCGCCAGCCACCGTATTGGCGGGGCGCGTGAGGTAAGCGACCGAAATTCCCGGAATCTGCGGCGGAGCGCCGGGCAGCAGCCAGGTTTGGATTTCTCGCGCGATCTGCAAATCACGCTTCATCACCACGCGGTCGGCAATCTCCAGCATGAGTAGAAGGAACAGAAGCAGTCCACCCCAGAAATGGAAGTCGAGTTCGACGACGTGCATTTCGTGTCCGGACTCATAGCTGAAACCTCCGCTGGGAATCACGAGCAAAATCAACGCCGCCAACAACAGAACTCGGCGTGCCGGTGAGAGTTTTTCGAGAACGGCCCAGAAGAATTCCTTGACGACATGCAGACGGTGACCGCGGCGGGTAAGTCCCTCGGGTGTTTTAGCGGCCACGTCGCGCGAATACAAACGGTAGCTGGCGCGTGCCTCGCCTTCGAACTGCGACCACAGTTGGCTTATCTCAAGCCCTTCAGTAACCCGCTGCCAGAAGCGGCGCATACGCACGTCAAGGGGAACACGGGCAGAACTTGGTTGGGCCGGTGGGGAGGCGGTCGCCATAGGAGTGCAGTGATTATAGAGGAATCGATGATTGGAATTCGTCGATTACAGGTTTCAAATTCTGCGAGAATCTCGGTGGGCGAATTGCCTACTTCTTATCCTCAGAACAGGGCCAATTGCTCGTCGAAAGCCTGGGCGGGCCATTTGTTTGCATATGTCGTTCCCCTGGGATCGGCGCGGCGAATGCCATATTTCTCACGGAGGCTCGCGACCAGTTGTGCGATTCGCTTGCCGTAAGAAGGGGATAGAAACGAGCGATCTTTATAGCGCTGGCGATAGCTCTCCACCAGCTTCGGAAATTGTTGTTCGATGAAAGGAAGGAAAACGGCTGTTGAGCAAGGCTTCAGGAACAGGGGGTTGGCGAAGATGTGGCGTGCCCCGGCCGCTGCAGCTGCGGATACCAGAGCTTCAAGGGCGGCGGGCGAATCGGTGATGCCCGGTAGCACAGGCGAACAACTCACGCCGACGTTGATGCCCGCAGCGCTCAACTGGCGAACCGCATCCAGGCGCAGGTCCGGGCGCGGGGCTCGGGGTTCAAGGATCCGCGCCAACTCAACCTTCAGAGTCGTGACCGTCATGTGGACCGACAGCGCGTTATTCCGCGATACTTCGCGCAGAAGATCAAGGTCGCGCACGATCAGATTGGACTTGGTGACGATTCCCAGCTCGAAGCCGCGATGGCGAGCAAATTCTTCAAGAATGCCGCGGGTGACTTCGTAACGGCGTTCTGCCGGTTGGTAGGGATCGGTCGCCGTGCCCAGCGCGATGGATTCGCCCGGCTTCACCCGCCGCAGATCGCTTCGCAGCAAATCTCCTGCATGCTGCTTGACATAGATTTTCTGTTCAAACTCAAGGCCGTTGCGCATCTCCATGAACTCGTGGGTGTATCGGGCATAGCAATACTTGCAGGCGAATTCACAGCCGCGGTAAGGATTGATGGTCCAGGTGAAGGGCATCGCGCGGCGGCTGACGCAACGGTTTAGAAGCGACTTCGACGGAAGTGTGAAGTATTCAACATCGTGGCCGTCGCGCAGCGATTCGCCCTCCGACGCTAGGCGGGCAATGCCGACTAGCGGAGATTTTTGCGGAAGCGGAAAAAGAACCTGAGAGAGCTGCTGCATATTCGCTTTTTGTTCGCTTAAGAATAGCACTAGGGACGCTTGATGTCAAGAGTCTGCAGATACGGTAATTCGAGGCTAGGGAAGCGATAGTTTCGGAAGTTTGGAAAATAAAAACCCACCTCCTTCGCGAGAAAGAGGTGGGGCTTCTATGAGGAGGAAACTGTTCTGGAGTCTAGACTAGTCTCCGGTACCGCAACTGCAAATACCGTGACCGCTGCCGTCCAGGACGATTGCGAGGCACTCGTCGTAGGCTCGAACATTCTCCGCGACGCTTAGGGTCGCGTCTTGGGAAGCGGTTTCGGTAATGGTGAAGTTGCTATTCTGAATATGCGTCGTCCAGCTACGCAGTCCAGCTTCGAACGGCTGGGGCACTGTGGTTGTCCCCGGAAGTGGGCAGGCATTGGCGACTGGAGCAACCGAGAATACCTTGATGGCTCCGGTGGACAGGGTGACGCCGGTCAGAGGATTGCTGGTCAAATCCACATTCACCGACAGTGTGCCCAAACCATCAGGAGTCTGCAGGCAGCCGCAGCACTCGCTCATTTCTTGTTGGGGATCGAACACGAAGATATAGGCGCAAAGGTTACCGTTCGAGGTACCCGCATTGGTGATGCGGAATGTCCCATCCGGAGCGCCACTGGTATTGGCGTTAGAGAAATAGTCAACCTTGAGAACATCTGGCGGTTCGCCAGTTGTTGAGGGCTTACCCAAGGCTGGGGCGGCTGTGGTTGCGGCCCAGCTGCTCAGGGAGCAAAAAGCCAGGGCCAGAATTGAAGCAATGGTTCGACGCATGTTTACCTCCAGTGGAAGACGTATAGCGGCAACTCATGCACCAGAATCAGTGCAGCCGGCCGCAAGTGACGGAGTTACTTTACCTTGTTTTCTAAGAGTTACAATCCCCCCGATGGACTAATCCAATTCTATTAAGCAGTTTGACCTGTGACCCGAACTGCTTCAGCTAGAACTGCTTCCCGTCAACCTAGGGTTTAATCGTGAAAACAGTGCCAGCCTGGGTAGCTTCGTAAAGCTCTCCAAAGGTTGTGCCGTAATAGACCCCCGGCTCCCCTTCCGTGAGACCAGCTTCAGGATTTTCTCCGTCCCCGCGCCCTTCGGCCACGAAGCTGTGAATCGTGGTATGGGTCCACGCGCTGCCTGAACCGGGCGACAATCGATAAACAGTTCCAAGGTCGTAGAACCCTCCATTCGGAGTGGTTCCGTATAAGTTGCCCTCTGCATCGGTTGCCAACCCGCCGTACGGGTTGACCCCCGAATGAGCGCCGAAGGTAAAAATAGTGGTCTCCGTCCATGAGCCATCGTTGTTCTGAGTCAGATGGAAGACCTCGCCGCCTTCTCCGTCGCCTTGACCGACCCCGAAAACATCCCCGGCCAAGGCCAAGAGGAGCTCTGAATGCGGGTAGCCGATTTGCGCATTCTTAAAGCGGCCGATTACGCTTTCATTCCAACCTCCGCTTCCGTTTAGCGCCAACTCATACACCGAACCGGAGTTATTGTTGCCGCCGCCACCTGTTGTGCCGAAAATGTTCCCTTGTGAGTCAAAACTTACCTCGCTCCAGGGTGAGGCGCCATCGGGGGATCCTTGAAAGTTGTACAGAATGGTTTCGGTCCACTCGCCGTGAGAGTCGGGCGAAAGTTCGAAAACCAACCCTAGTCCATTCGCTCCGCCCAAGCTGGTCGTGCCATAGAGGTTTCCGGCGGCGTCGATTGTGAGACCCGCTTGTGGCGCTTGTCCGTCAGAGCTACCGGCGAACGAATGGATGACGGTCTCCGTCCAGTTGCCTCCTTCTCCCGGAGCTAGCTTGAAGATTCCACCAAGTTTATTCGCACCGCCGCCGCTGGCCACCCCGTAAAGATTCCCCGCCGCGTCGAAGACGATGTTGCCCACCGGCGTGCTGACATCCTTTCCGCCCTGCAATGCATACAGGAGTCGAAAATTCGCACTCCCATCCGACGATTCCGCAACCTCAAACACGACTCCGCATCCGGTGTATAGAGGTGCGCAAGAACTGCCGCCACCCTGTTGAGTTGTGCCATAGAGTTTGCCGGATCTGTAAACTAGCTTGGCTTGGGGATGTAACCCGTTCTCACCGGTGTACGGGAACGTGTATAGAACTTTCTCGGCAAAGGCGCTACCAATTGAAAACAGAGCCGCAAGAAAGATAGTAAAGATAGTAAGGATGTACCTAGCCAATTGTGAAAACTTGTGCGTCATACCATCGGACCTCGAAGGGAAGTATCTCCGGCTGGAGGAAGGGCGGAATTGCTGAGAGGACACTCTAACACGGGCAAGAATATACTTGCCCTAACACGGAGTCTGCCTTCATCGCTCTAATCTTTGGGGCTAAGGAGAAGAGCTTTGAAGGCAGGAGGGGTCGGAGTACAGTGAACGAACTTTAGTGGATACTCTGTCCGGCCTTTGCTCTCTTTCAGACTACGGTTTCTCGGCCGCGTTTTCGGCTGGCTTCTGAAAAAGCTTGGGGTCGATTGTGGGATTGAATTCCAGTTTGGTGTATTCGGCGGTGCTGGAATCCTGACCATTCTGTTTGTTGTGGCGAACGAAGGGAACGGTGAGACCATTCACCGGCTTCCAGTTGTCCATGTCGGTTTCGCCTTCGACCGGCTGACCCTGGCTGAGCGTTCTGTAGGTTTCCTTCAGGATGCGGCCGCTTTGCGGGTCAACAAACCAGCGGATGCTGGCGCCTGCGGCATTGACGTCGACGATACGAGCGTCGACGTCGCCAACCTTCTCGCTCCCACCGGCGCGGAAATACACATTGGCATCCTTCGCGTGCGAAGCGATGAAAACCGGATCGCGCTTGATTTGCTCGAGCGTTTCCGTCTTCTGCGAGGCCGGGAAGTCGCGCATGCCCTGCCCGGGGACGGCCATGAACGCCAGATCCGGCGTGACTACAATATTCATGGTTCCACCCGGAGTTTGCATCTCGGCGTGCAGATGATCGGGAAAGACGATGACGGTTTCCATCTGCATGGGAAACTCGCCCTGCGGGGTTTTCTGCGTCAACGTCAAATCGGCCTTCACCGACTTGATCGACGCCAGTTTGGCTTCGCCGCCCATTGCAGCCACTACCTTCGCGGCCAGAGCCTTGCCTTCATCATTCGATGCGGTGGGTTTGCTCTCCTCTTCTTTCGCACCTTCTTTTGCGCCCGGCGGAGGTGGAATTGTGATATCGATTTCTTTCACCGCACCCAGTGAAGAAAGAGGCTTATCGAACTCTTTGGTATTGCCAACCACCAGAACCGCCAGTTGATCGCGGTGTACATACTTCGCCGCCACCCGATTCACGTCGGCGGAAGTGACTTTTTGGATCTCTACCGGAAACTTGTCGAGCCAGTCCGCAGGGTATCCGTAAAATTCGTAGGCCATTCTTTCCGCGAGAACCTTGTCGGGAGAGTCGAGGCGAAAGATGAAAGCGTTCAGGATCGCGTCTTTCGCGTGCTTGATTTCGTCTTCCGTAATCGGCTGCTTGGCGAGGTTATCGATATCTTCATCGAGGGCCTGCACGGATTCGATCGTGCTCTGGCTCTTAGTGCCCATGGTGAACTGCTGAATTCCGGGATGCCCAAAGTTGGTTCCGATGCCGCCGCCCACGTGGTACGCCAAACCGCGTTTGGTCCGAATGTCGTTGAACAGGCGGGAGGAGAATCCGCCGGCGAAGGCCTCATTGAAAACTGCAATCGAGTAATAGTCGGGATTGCTGCGAGTTGTGCCTAGCGTGACCATGTTAATGGTGCTTTGGTTCACATCGTCTTTCGGGATGAGGTAGTAGCCCGCCTTGGCCGACTGATACTGGATTTCGTTCTTTGGAATTTCGGGGCCTTTGGGCCAGGACTCGAACGCAGCGCGCAACTTGGCTTCCATGGCCTTTGGATCGAAGTCTCCGCTAATGCCCAGGATGATTTGATTGGGGTGAATGTAAGTGTGGTGCCAGTCGAGCAAGTCTTGGCGCGTGATGGCAGCGATGGTGGAGTACTCAGCCTGACGAGCGTAGGGATTGTCAGCCCCGTACGCCAGTTTGGCGGATTCACGCCCAGCAATCTCGCCGACCTCGTCGTTGCGCCGCGAGATGCCGTCTTCCGCTTGCTTCTGCGCGAGGTCGAGTTTGTCGGCGCGAAACTCGGGATTCTGCAGCAAGTCGGCGAAGACTTTGAAGACATCGTCGAAGTCCGCCTTCAGGCAGGACAAACTGATGCTGGTTGAGTCGGGACCGCCGCCAGTTTCAACTTTCGCAGCGCGTACTTCCAAGAAGTCATCGAGTTGATCGCCGGTTTGTGACTTGGTTCCGCCGGTGCGCCACACCTCGCCAAAGATATCTACCAATCCAACTTTGCCGGCAGGTTCACGGGTTGAGCCACCGCGAATGCGCGCAGTTCCTTGGATCAGCGGCAGTTCGTGATCTTCTTGCAGAAAGATCACCATGCCGTTGGAAAGTTCAACGCGCTTGGGTTGCTGCGCCTGGAACGCCGGCAGAGGTGGAATCGGAATCTGTTGCCAGTCTGTGGCTTGCGAAGCGACTTTCGGCAACGCGACAAACAAAGTGGCGGCAACGAGAATTAGCGAGAGGACGATGAGCTTCGTGCTGATTGTGCTCGTCTGCATTTCGGCTGTCTTCATTGGCCACCCCCTTGTGCATCGTCGGCCTTTTCAGCGCCTCCGATAGTCTCAATCACGCCCACTGTGCGGTTCGTGTCGTTGAAAGTTTCATTGGCTACGCGTCGAATGTCCGCTTTCGTCACTTTGTCGATGCGGTCCACGGAGCGGAACAACTCGCGCCAGTCGCCATAGCGGGTCTCGAAAATCGCCAATTGGGTGGCTAGGCCTTCGTTTTCCGCGAGACCGCGGATCAGGTTGGCCTTGGTGCGAGTCTTGATCATCTTCAACTCGTCGTCGCTGATGTCTTCTTTCTTCAGCCGCTCGATTTCAACGTGAATGGCGTCCGCTACTTCCTGCGTGCTGTGGCCCGGCAGGGGGTAAGCATAAAACGCAAAGAGGTGCGGATACTTTGTTCCGGGAAGCCCGCTGAATCCTGCGGAGAAAGCGGCGATCTTCTTATCGCGCACCAGCGCACGGAAGAGACGCGAGGTTCGGCCCTCCGACATGAGATCGGTGATCGCGTCATACACCGCATCATCTTTTGTTCTGTAATCGGGCCGGTGGTAACCCTCGAGATAAAGCGGCTGCGACTTCTCTTTGAGCACAACTCTGCGCTCGGAGTTCTGCGGCGGCTCGGTAGTTGTAGTCTCATCGGGCTTATGGCTCGCAGGAAGGCGGCTGAAATATTTTTCAAGAATCGGCATTGCCTGGGATGCCTTCACATCGCCCGCGACCGCCACCACCATATTTGCCGGAACGTAGTACTGGTCGAAGAATTTCTTCGCGTCAGTCGCCGAGAAAGTATTCAGGTCAGATATCCAACCGACGGTCGGTCTGTGATAGGGATGAGCCTCGAAGGCCGCGGCGTCAAACTGCTCCAGCAGGCGGCCGGTTGGATTGCTGTCGGTGCGAAGTCGTCGCTCTTCGATGACTACGTTGCGCTCTTTATAAAACTCGCGCATCACAGGATGCAGAAACCGCTCCGACTCAAGATAAGCCCACAGCTCAAGCCGGTTTTCGGGCAGCGAGTAGTGATATCCCGTCTCGTCGTAATCGGTGAATGCGTTGAGATCCTGGCCGCCGCTCTGCTCGATGATCTTGCCAAACTGGTTGGCCACAACAAATTTGTCGGCAGCGGCGATGGCATCCTTCCAGGCTTTTTCCAGTTCCTTGAGTTTGGCCTCGTCGCGGCCCACGCCTTTGTCGCGCTCGGCGATATAGGCGGTGTAGGCAGTTTCGACTTTTTCCAGAGCGGGCTTCTCGGCGGCGTAGTCGGTGGTGCCGATCTTATCCGTGCCCTTGAAAGCCATATGCTCGAACATGTGAGCCAGGCCGGTTCTTCCCATGGGATCCTGCGCCGAACCAGCATCGACCATCGTAAAGAAAGAAAATACCGGCGCTTCCGGCCGTTCACAAATAAGGATGGTCAAGCCGTTTGGCAACTTCTTGACCGTAATGCGCTTTTCAAACGACGCAATATCCTGCGCCGCGGCAAGAATGCTAAGAATAAGAAAAGCGAGAGGAACAAGAACGTAGGGCCTAATTATAGAGTGTTTCATTGGGCCTCCAGAAAGCCGGTACGGATTACTGGCAGAACAATTCCGATACACATTTTGGAACAACCATAAGTTTTAGACGAACGGAAGCAGCGGAAGTTTGAAATTACGTGGCAGGCGGGGAGGTTGTCAAACTCGGCCTTGTGCAGTCGCTCGAGCGAACCATGGTTAACGGCTGTATTTTGCGCAGGCAGCCGTTTGGTGCAAAATGCATGCGGGAGCGTGCACGTCATGGATTCGACGATTGAGGTTCAAGGGAAGCAGCTCAAGTTGTCGAACCTGGAAAAAGTCTTGTATCCCGCCACGGGGTTCACCAAGCAACAAGTCATCGATTATTACGTTCGCATTGCGCCGGCGATGATCCCGCACATGGCTGGACGTCCGTTGACCCGCAAGCGCTATCCCAATGGCGTGGACGAGGAATTCTTCTACGAAAAAAATGCGCCCCAGCATCGCCCGGACTGGGTGAAGACTGCGCCCATCTGGAGCGAAGGGAACCGGCGCATGGTTCACTATATTCTGGCTGACGATTTGCCGACGCTGGTATGGCTGGCGAATCTGGCTGCCATCGAACTGCATCCGTCGCTCTCGCTGGCGAAAGAGATTACTTGCCCTACCATGATGGTTTTCGATCTCGACCCCGGGCCGCCGGCGAACATGGTGCAATGCTGCGAGGTTGGATTGTTGCTGCGCGAAATCTTCGAACATTTCAGTTTGCAAAGCTTTGCGAAGACTTCGGGGTCGAAAGGCTTGCAGATTTACGTTCCACTGAACACTCCAACCAACTACAAGTCGACCAAGACGTTTGCCCTCGCCCTGGCGCAGTTGCTCGAGCAGGATCGTCCGAGAGAAGTTGTATCGGACATGAAGAAGCAGGTGCGAACCGGAAAAGTTTTCGTCGATTGGAGCCAGAATGACGAGCATAAAACTACGGTGGGAGTGTACTCGTTGCGAGCGCGCGAGCATCCCACGGTTTCGACTCCGGTGACGTGGGAGGAGGTGGAACGCACATTTAAGAAGAAAGATGCCAACCTGCTCGTATTCGAAGCCAAGCAGGTGGTCGCGCGCGTGGAAAAAATGGGTGATTTGTTCGCTCCGGTGCTGGAATTGAAGCAGCGTTTGCCGGATCTCAAGCAACTTGCCGCCGCCGCGGAAGAAGCGGCGGAGCCGATTTCGATTGCTGCTCAAGCGGAAGAGGAAACAGAAGGGGAACCAAAAGATGTTCGCCGACACCGTCTTGAGAAAAAGATCGCAAAACCGCCTCAGGCGCGGGTAAAGCCCAAGGTATAATCCCGTTCACCGTTTTTTGGTTTCGGAACCCTTGTTAGGTCGGATCTTTTGATGCCTCAACTTTTTGTCGGAACGTCGGGATGGGCCTATCCGAGTTGGAAGCCCGACTTCTATCCCGCCAAGCTCGCGCAGAAAAAATTTCTTAGCTACTACGCCACGCAACTGAATACCGTCGAGGTCAACTTTACCTTCCGGCAACTGGTGAAGGAGACCACGATCCAGAACTGGATTCAGGAGACTCCGGCGCACTTTCGCCTTGGCATCAAGGCTCACCAGGTGATCACTCACATTAAGCGGCTGAAGGGAACGGAAGATTTTGTTCCGCGCTTCCTGGCGACGATCGCGCCGCTAGCCAGCGCCGGCAAGCTTGGGCCGGTGCTCTTCCAGTTGCCGCCGAACCTTAAAGCGGATCCGGCGCTGCTCAAGGACTTTCTCGCTCTCTTGCCGCGTTCGCTTCCGGCAGCATTTGAATTCCGTCACGACTCCTGGTTCGCCGAGTCGACTTGGGAGGCGCTGAAAGGGCACGGAGCCGCGCTGTGTGTAGCGGAGACTGAAGAACGTACAACGCCCGATGTGGTCACCGGGGCCTTTGTCTATTATCGATATCGCAAACCGAGTTACACCGGCGAAGAGCGTGAGGCTATGGTCGCGCGAATAGGGGAGCATTTGTCGGCTGGTCGCGATGTGTTTGCTTACTTCAAACACGAGGAAACGCCAGAAGGGGCGCTGTATGCAGTCGAACTCCTGCGCGAGGCCGGCCAGACATAGTCTGATTAGGTCTCTACCGGCAAGGAATCCGCCCTAGTGCCACGCATCCTCTTCAGTACTTTTCGCGGAGTCCGATAATACGCATAATCATTTCTCGCTGCACAATGAAGTCGGAATCCAATTCACGACTGCTCACGAGCTTTCTCGACTATTTGCGAATAGAGAAGGGATTGGCGCCGCTTTCCGTCAGCGCCTACGCCACCGACATCGGCCAGTTCTCAGAATTTCTGGAAAAACGCAAGCGCCTGCTGCTGACGGCTCGCCACATCGATGTGCGGGAATTCCTGCAGCAGCTTTTTTCCTATCAAGTCGATGGCCGCAGCGTGGGACGAAAGCTCTCAGCCCTGCGTCATCTGTATCTCTACTTGCTGCTGGATAAGAAAATCCAGCACGATCCCACGCTGAATATCGAATCGCCGAAGCAGTGGAAAGTTCTGCCGAAGGCGATGGCTCGCGTTGAAATGGAAGCGACGCTAGCTGCTCCGCTTACCCTCCGCCACAACCCGGCGCGCGGTACTGCTTCGTATCCATCTGCGCTTGCCGCTCGCGACAACACAATGTTGGAGGTTTTTTATGCGGGAGCGTTGCGAGTCTCGGAGATCATCAATGCCAAGCTCGAAGACCTGAAGCTCGAGGCTGGGTATATGCTGGTGCGCGGCAAGGGCGACAAGGAACGCGTGGTGCCGCTAGGGAAGTCGGCGCAGGACGCACTGAGAAAGTATTTAGCGGAGTCGCGCCCGGCACTCGCGGCAGGGAAGCAAGGAGGAGCTTCTGCCGTCGCCCCCCACGCGGGGAATTCCCCTCTGCTCTTCATCGCGCGCGGAGGACGAAAGCTGACGCGCCAGCGTGTCTGGCAGATGGTTCGAGCAGCCTCGGCAACGTCCGGACGTGTCGCCTCCCCGCATATGCTGCGCCATTCCTGCGCCACGCACATGGTTGAGAATGGCGCGGACCTTCGCACCGTGCAGACAATCCTGGGTCACGCCGATATCTCGACTACGCAGGTATATACGCACGTGGCGCTCGATCGGCTCCGTACGGTTTATCAAAAGCATCACCCACGGGCAAAGGCGAGATGAAGACGAATACAATTGCCGGCAAAGCTGTCAGCGATTTCATCCAGCACCTGCGCGAGCGCAACGCCTCATTGCACACGATTAAGGCCTATAGTACCGATCTGTCGCTCTTCGCCGCGTATGCTGGTTCGCGCGGCTGGAAACAGATCGACCACATTGCGGTGCGCGGATTTCTCTCGCAACTCTATGACAAAGGCTTGAGCAAGACTTCGGTGGCCAGAGCTTTAGCTGCTGTTCGTTCGCTCTATCGCTGGCTGGCGCGGGAGGGATTGGTCGAACAGAATCCGGCAAAGCTGGTCGCTACGCCGAAACTTCCGAAGAAGCTTCCACGCGTGCCCACCATTGAAGAAATGAATTTCGTGATCGACGGAAAAATGCCGGAAGTTGCCGCTTTTCCCGAACGTGATCGCCTCATGCTGGAGTTACTTTACGGCTGCGGCATCCGCAACTCGGAGCTTACCGGAATCAATCTTGATGACATTCGGCTGAGCGCCGAAACCATTCTGATTCGCGGTAAAGGGAAGAAAGAACGTTACGTTCCGTTCGGCGTCTCGGTGACCGGGGCTCTCAAAGCTTACCTGCCTGAGCGGCAGAAAATTCTTGCCACATTCAACAAGCAGACCACCGCTGTGCTCATTAACCGTCGTGGTGGCCGCCTTACCACGCGCAGCGTTGGACGCATCATCAAGAAAATCGCTGTCGCGAAAGGCCTTTCGCCTTATGTACATCCGCACACGCTGCGTCATGCCTTCGGCACGCACATGCTGGAGGAAGGCGCTGATCTGCGCGCTATCCAGGAGTTACTCGGCCACGAACGCCTCGCGACCACGCAGCGTTACACGCAGTTGTCGATGAAACATGTGCTGCAGGTGTACGACCAGACGCATCCCCGGGCGAAGTAAAGTAGCGCTACGCTCGTTCGCGAAGTCCCTCCCACATCTCGACCACGCGCATCTTCAACTCGGTCGTGAGCTTTTCATAAGCCGCTTCCGACGCTTCGCTCTCCGGTGGCGGCAGAATGGGATCGCCAAACTCCATCCTCAACCGCGCGAATTTCTGGAAAGGCTTGTTCCGCGGCCAAGCCTCGTAAAACCCCTCGATCGCCACGGGCACAATGGGTACCTGCATGTGAATCGATAAAATGGCGGCACCCTTTTTGAAAATTCTTGGAGTGCCATCGATCGACCGCTCGCCTTCGGGATACAAAATGAGCGGCCGTCCTTGCCGCAAGCCGAACGCGCCAGCGCGCATGGCGGGAACCAGGTTCGCGTCGGGATCGACCACAAGAACACGAAGTGAACGCGCCAGCCTCAGCATGAAACCCTGACCGAAAATTTCGCTCGTCCCCACGGCAAATACTTTGGCGAACACTTCCGGTGGCAGAACCCCTGCCAGGATCAGCGGATCGAGATAGCTCTGGTGATTCGACGAAATAATGTAAGCGCCACTCTTCGGCAGCTTCTCAATTCCGCACACTTTCAAATCGAATCGGTCGAGCGCAATCAACTGTGCGAGCCGCGACACCACATACCAAAACGTGTTGCTGATGCGCTGTGGCCGGACTAAGGAAATCACATCGGTGGCATCGGGCGCTTCGGCGAGAATCGCTTTCCATCCCGCAAAGGCAGGACGCGTGGCGGGAGCGCCCGCACCAGTGGCCGCGCTTTGCAGCACGGCATCGACCAGGTCGCGCACCGTATAAATTTCGGCGAGTTGCGACCCTGGCACGTTCCCGCCAAGTTGCTCTTCTATCCGGCTCAATAACTCGATGCGCTGCATGGAGTCGAGGCCAAGGTCTAGCTCCAGGTTGTGAGTGGGCCGCAACGGCGGCGGCGGCGTGCGGGCTGACTCGCGCACAACAGTCAGCGCTTTCTGCACATTCGGTTGATCAAGCCATGCGTGCTCGTCAGTGGTCAACGGCTGATCGGCCGGCAAATCAGAATTGTCATCTGCGCGCCGAGCTTGATTCGCTTTTACCCGTTTCTCAACCTCGAAGCGTTTAATCTTGCGCGTGGTGGTGCGTGGCAAGTCTTCCTGCCAAATCTCGTAACTGCCAATGCGCTTGGTCGATGCGATGTGCTGCGAAAGGCTTTCGATGTCGAAGCGGATGACTTCTTTGGCATTCACAATTTTTTTCTGCCGCAGCAAATCGAAGTTAGGGACAATCACGGCGTGCAAGCGGTCGCCACTTTCGCCTGGCTTGCCTTCCACTCCCATCACCGCCAATTCTTTGATATGCGGCGATTTCAGGTAGTGCGCCTCCACTTCCTCGGGATAAATGTTCTTCCCATTGCTTAGCACGATCACTTCTTTCTTGCGTCCCGTGAGGAACAAGTTACCGTCGGCGTCGAAATAACCCAGATCGCCGGTGTAGAACCATCCATCGCGCAGCACGGCTGCGGTTGCGTCGGGACGATTCCAGTAGCCCTTCATCACAGGTGCGCCGCGCAGCGCGATCTCGCCGTTGGCCGGTCTGCCATCCTCCTGCTCCTCATCGACTTGGATTTGCGAATCGACAATCTTTGCTTCGACGCCTTTCATAGCTTTCCCCACCGAGCCGATCACGTTGTCGCCTGGAGAGGCTGCAAATACCGCAGCCGTGGTTTCCGTTAGACCGTAGGCCTGCAATACGTCGATGCCGAGTTCGTAAAAGTCTTGGGCAATAGCGGGATCGAAGCGCGATCCTCCGGTCACGAGGTAGCGCATTTTGCTGCCCAAGCTCTCGTGGATTTTGCCGAACAAAAGCCGACCGGCGTTAAATCCCACTTTTCGCGAAGCTCGATTCAGGTTCATAAGCCCGCGCAGCAGCTTTTTCGCGATGGCTCCGCGTTTCGCGACTTCCTGAAAAATCCGTTCATGAATCAGATAGAAGAATTGCGGTACGACCGCGAATGCAGTGATTTCACGCTGCTGCAGCGCTCGCAGCAATTCCGTGGTGTTCAGCGTTTCGAGATAGACGACGCGCGCACCCTTCACCAGGGGAATCATCAAGTTCGCCATTTGCGCCAGCACGTGGAACATAGGGAGAACACCAAGAAGCGCGTCGCCGGGCCCGATGTCGACCCAGTTGAATACCGCCTCGACCTCTCCCAGTAGGTTGGCATGGGTCAGCATCACGCCCTTGGCATCGGCAGTCGTTCCGGAAGTGTAGAGCAGGGCTGCGATTTCATCGGGCTGGGCATCGATTGGCCGAAACTTTCCGGGGCCGGCCGCAAAAATTGACGGCAGGTTTTCAAGCCGCTGCTCTGAGATGGACGCGCTAGTCGCACGCTCCGGGTCCATCAGCACGAGGCCGACGTCGATGCCGGAACCCGCCTCATGTGCTGGGTGCGCGTGATTCGCGTCGCAAAATAAAGCCGAGCTGCCACTGTCTTTCAGCAGTCTGTTCAGTTGGTCGGAGTGGAGAGCGGTGTCGAGCGGAACAATCGTACATCCTCCTGCAATGATTCCGAGATACACCGCGACCCATCGCGGATGGTTATCCGCCAAAAGGGCCAGCCGCGATCCGCGCTCGAATCCATTTTCCGTGACCCAGCGTGCGACGGACTCCGCCATGCCACGCAGCTCAGCGTAGGTGCAACTCTCGATTCGATCCTGGCGCTGCAATTCGAGCGCCACGTTACTGGGCCAACGCTCCGCGCATTCGACAAAACGGTCATAGAAGGTCGGCATGGTTCGTGGGGAATATACACGAAAAGGCGTTTGCAGCTGAACTTAGACTTATCCAGTAGAGCAGATTGCGCATGGGAGGTCGCGGAAAGTGCCGGAACTTGCAACCTTGGCAGGCATTCCGCGGCCCCTTGTTTTGCATCGAATATGCTAGGCTTAAAGAGGCAAAAGCTTTCGCCCTCCGAAGGACTTCACGGTTTGATTAACGCACTGATAGGCAAGGTTTTCGGCACCAAAAACGAACGGGTTATCAAGAGCTTGATGCCCAAGGTCGAGGCGACCAATGCCCTCGAACCGCAGATGCGGAAGCTCACAGATGATGAGTTGCGTGCGAAAACGGATGAATTCCGGCAACGCATCCAGGAGCGGCTGAGTCGCGTCAATAGAACAGCCTCGCCCGAACTGGAGGCTGAAGTCATCAATGATACCGACCGAGCCAAGCAACTCGAGAAAGAGCAATACGACGCACTGCAGGAAGTTCTGGACGAAATTTTGGTGGAAGCCTTCGCTGTGGTCCGTGAGGCCGGACACCGTGTGCTCAACATGCGCCATTTCGATGTGCAGTTGATTGGCGGTATGGTGCAGCACAAGGGAATGATTTCGGAAATGAAGACCGGCGAAGGCAAAACGCTGGTGGCCACTCTTCCGGTCTATCTCAACGCCCTCAGCGGACGCGGCGTGCACGTGGTTACGGTCAACGACTATCTCGCCAAGCGCGATTCCGAGTGGATGGGCAAGCTCTATCGTTTCCTCGGTCTAACCGTGGGCGTAATCGTTCACGACCTAGATGACGAGCAACGCCGCGCTGCCTACGCCGCCGACGTGACGTACGGAACTAACAACGAATTCGGTTTCGATTACCTGCGCGACAACATGAAGTTCGATCTCAAAGATTGCGTGCAGCGCGGGCATAATTTCGCGATCGTCGACGAAGTCGATTCCATTCTGATCGACGAAGCCCGCACCCCGTTGATTATTTCCGGCGCGAGCGAAGAATCGACCGACAAGTATTACAAGGTGAATCGCATCATCCCAAAGCTCGAAAAAGGAGAAGAACTCGATGTCGCTCCGGGCGAGCCGGCGCAGCTTACCGGTGATTTCGTAGTCGATGAGAAGCACCGCAACATCACCGTCACCGATGAAGGTTGGACGAAGGTTGAGGGATTGCTGGGCATCGGCAACATCGCTGACCCAGAAAACTGGCCCCTTAAGCATCACGTCGAAACAGCTGTCAAAGCCCACGCCCTCTATCGGCGGGACGTAGAGTACGTGGTGAAAGAAGGAGAAGTCATCATCGTCGATGAATTTACCGGACGCATGATGCCGGGACGGCGCTGGTCTGACGGCTTGCACCAGGCGATCGAAGCCAAAGAAGGTGTGAAGATCGAGCGCGAGAACCAGACGCTTGCGACAATTACCTTCCAGAATTATTTCCGCATGTTCAAGAAGCTTTCGGGAATGACTGGTACGGCCGAAACCGAGGCTGCCGAGTTCGACAAGATCTACAAGTTGGAAGTTGTAGTCATTCCGACCAACAAGCAGATGCTGAGGTTGGAACATCCCGACGTAATCTATCGGACGGAAAAAGAAAAATACTTTGCGGTTGCGGACGAGATTCAGACGCTTCATGAAAAAGGCCAGCCGGTGCTGGTCGGCACCACGTCGATTGAAAAGTCCGAGCGCCTCTCCGAGTTGCTGAAGAAGAAAGGATTGAAGCAGCACGTCGTGCTGAACGCCAAGTTCCACGAACGCGAGGCCGAGTTTGTAGCCCAGGCGGGGCGCAAAGGTATGGTCACCATCGCCACGAATATGGCCGGCCGCGGTACCGATATTCTGCTCGGAGGCAATCCTGAATTCATGGCCAAACAGGAGTTGGTGAAGAAGGGGATCGCGCAGCAATTACGAGTCGCCCAGGGCAAGATCGAAGGTCCGCAGGAAGATGGGATCACTTCCATTTTTTATTACAACGGCAACGAATACACCGTGCCGACCGATAAATGGACCGAAATTTTCAGCCGGTACAAAGAACAGACCGATAAAGAGCACGACGAAGTGACGGCCGTAGGGGGATTGCACATCCTGGGCACGGAACGGCATGAGTCCCGCCGCATCGACAATCAGCTTCGCGGGCGTGCCGGCCGCCAGGGCGACCCCGGTTCCTCGCGCTTCTACCTCGCGCTTGAGGACGATCTCATGCGCATTTTTGCCAAAGAGTGGGTCTCGAAACTTCTCGAACGCCTGGGCATGGAAGAAGGCGTTCCGATCGAGGGCAAGATGATGAGCCGCCGCATTGAGGCGTCTCAAAAGGCCGTGGAAGGTCAGCATTTCGAATCGCGTAAACATCTGCTCGAGTATGACGATGTAATGAACAAACAGCGCGAGGCTGTCTACGGCCTGCGCCGCCGCTTGCTCGAGGGCATGGATCAGAAAGAACTGATCCTCGAAGAGTATGTCTCAGGCATTCTCGGCGACCTGATGGACGAATATTGCCCGCCGAAAGGTCACGCGGCCGATTGGAACCTGAGAGGCCTGAAAGATGCGGTATTCACTCGCTTTGGTGTGGATTTCATCGCCGAGGGTGTAAAAGCGGAGGACTTGAACCGGCAGGAACTTGGGGATGCGATTTTTGAAAAGCTGAAAGAGCGTTACGACGCGAAAGAGAAATTGATCGGCCCCGAGGCCATGCGACATCACGAGCGCATGATCATGCTCAGCGTGCTCGATTCGCAGTGGAAAGATCACCTCCTCAGCATGGACCATCTGAAGGAAGGCATCGGATTGCGTGGCTACGGCCAACACGATCCGCTGGTTGAGTATAAGAAGGAATCGTTTGAGATGTTTGAGGCCATGCTGCAGCGATTCCAGGAAGACACGGCGCGCTATCTATATCTGATGCAGATTCTCGACCGCCCGCCGGATGCGGGCGCAGGTGGCCAGCAGCCAGGCGGAACCGATGGTCAAGGCCCAGAACCGGGAGTTCCAGCACAGCAAAGTGATGGTGGCAACGGACATCATCCGCCGCGATTGGTCGCGACCTCCGCCGACGACCTGGAAGAAGCCTTCATGCGCCGCAAGCGACGTGAACTCGAACAGGCTCGCATGGCCGGTGCTGGCGACGTGCAACCAGTGCAGCAAGTCGTCCGCGCCCAGGAAAAAGTTGGCCGCAACGATCCTTGCCCCTGCGGATCGGGAAAGAAATTCAAGAAATGTCACGGGGCGGGCTAAAGCCACACAGAAACGTGCGGAAACCCTAGGCCTTCGACTGTACTCCGCTAGACGTTTGCCATTGAGCCAACCGCGATCGTCTACGGAACAAGGCGCATGCGGTAATGCTGCGTGGATTCTTCGGTGACCGTGAATCCCAATCGCTCATAAAGAGACCGCGTAGCGGTATTCACTTTCAGGACTGAGAGAACGACGGCGCAGCTCCGGGCGTGAGCCTCGTCGAGGACCCGACGGGTGACCGCTGTACCGAGGCCATGTCCTTGATGCTCAGGAACGATGCAGAGCGTATGGAGTTCGATGTCCTGATCACTTTCAAGGGTCATCACGAATCCAACGCTCATGCCGTTGTGCTCGATGATCTGCGTGTGCGGAACCTGAAGCTGTTCGTAAAAGTGCTTTCGCTCTTTGGCTTCGTCCCAAAATCCACGAGTAGATGTGATAGGAACGCGCATGGAGCGCAAAAACACGTCGGCGAGAAACGCAAGGTCATCGTTGGTTGCCTGGCGGGTGGTCACCATGATTTGTCATGGCCGTAGTACGACGTCGCGCCGAACTTCATTCACGAACTCCGTCGCGCGGCCATCCGATCCCGACTGACAGCGTGAAATGTCATTTCCTCTGCGGTGCTCGCGTTTTCATTTTTCCATTCCAGAAACAATCCCGCATAGTTGTTTGTGATGTATTCGGAAGGAGTGACGCCCAAGGTTTTCGCGGCCGCATCAATCCATCGCGGCATGCCTTCGATCTCGCAGAAATTTCCAATCGGAGTTTCGTCCACGACAACCACTCCCTTTCCGTCCGTCCACTCGGCGCGAAACTTCTCGTAGCGGAACGACGGCGTATATCCCAAAGCGCGTAAGATCAGATCCATTCTCTTGCCGTCGCCAAGCGAAGTCTCCAACTCTTCGCGACTGCTATGCCGCCCGGACTTCTTTCTTGCCTTATGCGTCAGCGTCCACTCCGAGCCATATTTTCGGATTCGTAACAATTCTTTCTTCTTCCGCAGCACTTCACCGGGAAGGTCGTAGAGCGTATTCATCTCGTGCGTGCGCGGCGTGACAATGCGAAATCCCGCCGTGCGCAGTTTGCGCGCGAGTGAGCGAACATTTTCGATGCGAAATTTGATCTCGATTTCCCGATTGGAGCTCATTCCGGAAAGTATAGAAGGCTTGATGGCCGTCCGCGTTGAAAGAATCGCTAGCGTGGGTAGCTGCGGCTCGTTTACGGAGTTCTTTTGCTGGTACCTCGCCGTTCAGGAACGGGAAAAATCATAAACCTTCTTATTTGCTGGCAGTGGTCGCGAATTGCTTTCTTGAGGTGTCCGAGGATGGAGTTCAACTCCGCCATGTCATGTGTTGCCAGCGCCTTAGCGACAAGCTGCATAATTCGATCTTCCGAGCGGCGCTCCATGCGTGGAGTTTCTCAGGAAGTATTAGAAACGTTCGATACCCTACATTCCGTAGTGCCTCAGCAAGAAATACTGTAGTTCAAAACCTGACCCTGGGTTAGCCATTAGTTGACCTAATTGAATGTGGGCAACTTCACCAAGTCGTTCTCAGGAACCGATTCGACCGGTTCCCCGGCCTTGCGCCAGGCGGTCAATCCACCGACAATTACGAACGTGTTGAATCCTTTTTCCCGCAGCAGATGCGCCACCCGGGCGCTGGTCGCTTCGCGCGCTCAAGTACAGTAAAGATAAATGTCTTTGTCCTTGGGAAGGTGCTTGATTTCCTCCTCCAGGTTGTTCGGCTCGATCCGGATTGAATTCTTGATCCGCGACGTCCCGGAATCGTAGTAGCCATGGCTGCGGACATCGACGATCAACACATGGCTGGCATCGTCCGATCCGAGCCGGCGGGCGAGTTCCTCGACTTGCACCCGCGGCACGATACGGTACACCTTGTTCTTGCGGTATTGCACTACGCGGTAAATCATATACACAACCAGTGCGGCGATAACCACACCTTCCATCGCCAGCCCCGCCGTATGAAAACCGCGCAAGATCGCCGCCAAAAAATCGCGCGAAAGGTAGCCCACCAACAGATAGGTCAGGGCATAAAACGAGGCTCCGGCGAAGTCAAGATTCAGGAACTGCCAGAAGCGCATTTTCATGCTGCCGGCGAGCGGCGCCGCCATTGTGTTGACACCGGGGATAAACTTGGCGATCACCAGAGTGATCTTGCCCCGCTTGTAGAACGACTCGGCCGACCGCAAAATACAGGTTTCCGGGTTGATCGATACGCGGCACAGGAACCCTAGCAGTAACCAACCCATGTACCGCCCCAGCCAGAACTGCACGGTATCGCCCAGCAGCAAGCCCGCCACAGCGGCAACCAAAACGTACGGCCCCCACAACGTGTGCGACGCCACCGCCGCGCCGGCCGCAACCAAGGCAAGTGCGGCAGGGAAGGGAAGACCAATCGCCTCCGCCAGCAACAGGACGAAGGTCAGAGCATAGCCGTGGCGCGCCATTAAAGAGATCAAATTCATTGACAGTGTTGGATAGAAAGAATCAGGAAAGGGTTCAGTATAAACAAAGCCGGCCAGGGTCCGAAGAAACCCGGCCGGCAAAGAGTAGCTGAGCCATCATCTCAGGCTCGGCTGGTTACGCTTTGTTTCGAACTAGTGACTCATCGAGCCGCCCATCGAGTTGTCGCCACCCTTGAGCATCTTCACGCTCATAATGTGGATGCTCATCTTGTCGGCGTAAACGTGAGCGCTGAGCTGCACGTGATGTCCTTCATGCCCTTTCAGTTCTTCAGGGTTCATCACATCCCAGCTTTTTCCGTCTTTGTCGTTGACGAACGTGTACTTGTCACCGTCGGCCTTAACGGTGCCTTTCAGCGTCATTAACGGCGCCTTAGCCCCGGAATCGGCCTGGGTTTGCGACATGTTGTTGTCTTGCTGAGCAAAAGCAGTCAAGCTCAGCGTGAAGGTCAGAGCCAACAGACAAATCATTAGCTTCTTCATCGAATGTCTCCTTAATGTTTTGGCAGTCCGGCCAGAATTCTGCCGCTATGTTTCATACGTACTAGGGACCCGAACGGATTGGTGCATAGGTGATTTATACCTCTACCTTGGAGGTTCGAACGGGCGAAGAGGTTGCCGCAAATCACCGGATACCACCCCGGCTATCTGACGTGGAAGGGGCCGCTGAAGTTTCAGGTTGGCCCGTGTTTTATTTTTCTCGGGCTACTACAAACTCCGGCGCCCAAAGCAACGCGCGCTTGATTTCCGAATCGGGGAAGCCGCAGAGGGCCTTGGCCGCAGACTCCGCGTAACCTGCGGCACGATCGCTCGCCGCTTCAAGAGACCCATAGCGTTGCAGGATTTCCATAATGTGACTATGCGTCACACCGTTGAAAGCCCGGTCGTGCAGCACACTTTCGATCTTTGCTCGTTCTTCATTCGTGCAACGTTCCAGTGCATGGATCACCGCCATTGTGACCTTACCTTCTCGCAGGTCGCTTGCCACCGGCTTGCCCAGCACGTCTTCGGAGGCGGTCAGATCGAGTACATCGTCCACGATCTGAAAGGCCATACCCAAGTCGTGCCCATACTGTCCCAGAGCTCCTTCCTGTGCTGCCGTCGCTCCGCCCAGAATCGCGCCCAGCCGCATGCAAACCGAAAACAGGCAGGCCGTCTTGCGGTAGATCAGATCGAAGTGCTCGTCGAGCGTGATCAGCTTTCCGAGCTTTTCCATCTGCAGCAATTCGCCTTCGACCATCTGCTGCGTCAATTCAATCAGAGCATCGAGAATCCGGAAGTTGCGTTCCTGCACGGCAACTTTGAACGCTTGCATGTAGAGCCAGTCGCCCGCGAGCACGCATTTTGAGTTTCCCCACTGCGTGTTGGCGGCAGGGCGACCTCTGCGCGTCGTTGCCTCGTCGATGATGTCGTCATGCACCAGCGTCGCGGTATGAATGATTTCCACTACCGCGCCCAACCTTACGGCTCCGCGCCCTTTGTAATCGAACAGTCTCGAAGAAAGAAAAAGCAACGCAGGACGAATGCGCTTACCGCCGCCGGCTCGCAGATACTCGCCGATTTCGGTGATTGCCTGCACACCGGAGACAGTGTCCCGCCCAAACTCGCCCTCCAGCGCCGCAAGGTCCTCATGCAGCAAGTCAAATATTTCCTTCCCGTTGATGGTGGGCGTTGCGCTCAATGGAACTGGGACCTCAATTCGTCCGGTAATTCGTAAACTGCAAATCGATACCAAAATCGTGTTGCCGTAGCATGGCGATTACTTCCTGCAGCGTGTCGCGATCTTTGCTGCTGATTCGCACCAGGTCTCCCTGGATCGAAGCCTGAGCTTTCTTCTTGGAGTCCTTCACAAGTTTTACGATTTCTCGAGCCTTTTCGATGGCGATGCCTTGTTGCATCGTGACTTTCCGTTTGGCGGTTCCACCCGCCGCGGGCTCGACCGCGCCATAGGTCAAACCCTTCAGTGAAACCCCGCGTTTCACCAGTTTCTGCTGCAAGATGTCGTTGACCGCCTTAAGCTTGTACTCGTCAGCCGAGTGCAGCACGATCGCATCTTTTTCCAATTCAATGTTCGACTTTGAATCCTTAAGGTCGAAACGCGTGTGGATCTCCTTTAGCGCCTGCTGGATGGCGTTCGACACTTCCTGCAAATCGATTTTGCTAACGATGTCGAAGGTATTATCGGGCATCGGATTTCATTTCTTTCTGAAACGATGGAATCTTAACTTTTGAGGTTACCAGAAGAACCGCTTCCGGAGGAGGGTTAGCCTGCCGAAACTTTGCTTTCAACGGTTTCAGTCATTTTGAAAAAATTGTAGAAATTACGGGTCGTCCGCTCGCCGACTTCCTCCATCGTCATTCCACGCAACTCGCCCAGCTTTCGCGCAGTTTCCTTCACAAACGCCGGTTCGTTGCGCTTCCCTCGATGCGGTACCGGAGCCAGAAACGGCGAGTCGGTTTCGATCAGCATGCGTTCGAGCGGAACTTCCAGCGCCGCGTCGCGGATCTGCTGGGCCTTGGGAAAAGTTATGTTGCCTGCGAACGAAATCATGAACCCCATGTCGAGCGCGCTCTTTGCCTGCTGCCAGGTTCCGGTAAAACAGTGCAGAATCCCGCCCAGTCCCTTTGCCGCCCAGTGGTCCCGGATAAGTCCGAGGCAGTCGTTCCAGGCGTTATCGCTGGCTTCCGACGGACGGCAGTGAATCACAATAGGCAGCTTCGCCGCAGCTGCCAACTCCATTTGTCGCGTGAAGACTTCTTTTTGCACGTCGCGCGGCGAGTGATCGTAATAATAATCCAGGCCAATCTCGCCCCACGCAATCACGCTGGGATGCCGAGCCAGCCGTTCCATGTTCTGGTAAGCAGCTTCGTCCGCAAGGCGGGCTTCATGCGGATGTATTCCCAAGGTCGCGCGGATGAAATCGTATTTCTCCGCCAGCCGGATTCCGCAACCCACCTGCGCCGGCCCATCGCCGTTGCCGATGGCGACCATCGTCTGCACCCCAGCCTCCCGCGCGCGAGCAATCACCTGCTCACGGTCAGCTTCGAAGCGCTCGCCATCCAGATGCGCGTGAGAATCAACAAACAAGAAGGAGCTCCTCGGTCAATGAATTGTTGCGCGAGTATATGGGAACTGTCCGAATAACTGGGCATCGTCGATCCCTTTCAGCACCTTGTCCTCATCCGTTACCGCGTAGGCAAGAAAGCGGGTGCTCTGTGTGCCGTCAGGCAGGAACGAGTCTTGCCGAACCCAATGGTTTCGGTCGTAATGCAGGTTTACGACATCCATCGAGCTCTGTAGATCTACTCCTTGAAAGATCAGGGCCGGTTTTTCCCTCGCGGTAGCCTTGAGGTACTGCACTGGGAAGGTTGCAGGCAATCCGAAACGTTCCCGGGTTTTTGGTCGATCTCCAATCATGGTCGCAACCTCGACATCAGGATAAAGAGGACGAAGTTCGTTGCTGTGCACCCATTCGCCCTGTCTGGAGCCGTTCACGTGCAGGCTTTCCAAATGACCGTCCGGAGCGTAGTTCGCAGAAACCACCAGAAATCCCGGCGGTGCTCGGAAAATTCTCACCACGCTAATGGCGCTAAGGGTTAAGTCTTCCCCAACGGGCGGCGATGGCAGCAATCGGAAAGGCTCCCCGGAGCCGTTCATATAGAGCACTACGTAGAAGAGCGTCGGGGACGGAGGAGCATAAAAGTAGGTCGACTGGGCATAAATCGTGCCAAATGGTCCCGATAACAATATCTGCACCTTGTCCCGGCTATACAGAGAATCGCCCGGTTCCACGAAAAAATTGTTGTACGTGTATTTGTCGCCGCTGCCTGCACGGCGGTGGTCAACGGTGTATCGACCAGGCTTAGTCACGTTGACGTGGTAGGAATAATAGTCTGATCCTGGTGCTGGTTCCTTGGGGAGCTTGTCTTCAAGGTGAACCTTCAACGTTTTCGGGTCCACACGCATTGTCCTGAAGTTCTGCATCAGAGGACGACCGCACGCGACGTTCGGCGAAAGTCCGACAAGCAGTAACAAGAACGCCGCAGTATCCGTTGTAATGCGAGTGTACGTTTGGTGTGTGCGGGACATAAATCTGGTCTGTCCTAATCTACTTCAACCGAGCCCCCACCGGCACATCCTCCAAGAACCCCGCCAGCACCGGTTTCCCGCCATCAAGCGACGCTGCCACGATCATTCCATTCGACTCCATGCCGCGCAACTTGCGCGGCGCAAGGTTGGCGACGATGACGACTTTTCTGCCGACCAAAGACTCCGGCGCATATGCTTCGGCGATCCCCGCCAGCACCTGCCGCACTTCGGTCCCAATGTCAACTTCCAGCCGCAACAACTTGTCTGCCTTGGGCACTCGCTCGGCGACTTTTACGATTCCGACGCGCAGTTCTATCTTGGCGAAGTCATCGATCGAAATCTTTTCGGTCGTCGCCGGAGTTGGGATTGCTGCCGCCGGCGCAGGTTGCGGCGCGGTGGGTTCTAACACTGCCGCGGTTGTGGCCGCCGGACTTTCCGTCGACGGTTTGCTCCTGTGGTCCTCTTCCATCTTTTGCATCCTTTCAATCGCACTTTTGTCCGCTCGCGGAAAAACCGGATGTATTTCACCCAGCTTCGTTCCCAAGGGCAATTGTCCCCACGCTAGTTTGTCCAGGGCCAGCTTCTTGATATCGCCCAACCCCATCTGCGACCAGATTTTTGCCGTTGCATCCGGCATCACCGGATAGGCCAGCGCCGTAGCGATCCGCAACGCCTCCGCTGATGTATAGAGCACGGTGGCCAGGCGCGCCCGGCTATCCTCATCCAGCTTCTCTCCCAGCGTCCAAGGCTCATTCTCGACGATGTATTTATCCACCGTTGCCACCAGGGCCCACGCGCATTCGAGTGCGCGTGAAAATTGAAATTGATCGAACAGCACTCCGAATTCTTTGATAGTCTTACGCGCCGCCTCGGCGACCGTGTCATCCGCAGGCTTTTTGGCTCCGCCTGACGGATAAGGCACTTCGCTTTTGAAATAGCGGTTAATCATCGTCAGCGTGCGGCTCGCCAGATTTCCCAGCCCATTTGCGAGGTCGGAGTTGTAACGCTGCACCAAAGCGTCAAACGAAAACGATCCATCCTGCCCGAACACTACTTCCCGCAGCAGAAAGTAGCGCAGCGCATCGGCGCCTAGAACATCCAGAATCGTCTCGGTACGCACGATGTTGCCGCGCGACTTTGACATTTTGCTCTCTTCAAACAGCAGCCATCCATGGGCCACAATTGCCCTGGGCACAGGTAGTCCGGCCGCCATCAGGAATGCAGGCCAGTAGACGCAATGGAAGCGAACAATTTCTTTGCCAATCATTTGCACATCGGCAGGCCAAAATTTCTTGAAAGCCTCCTGTGCCCCGGCATGAGAAGAGCCGTAGCCGATCGCGGTGATGTAATTGGCCAGTGCATCGAGCCACACATAGATCACGTGCTTGGGATCGTCGGGTACCGGAATGCCCCACGTGAATGTCGAGCGGCTGATCGAAAGATCACGCAGCCCCGAGCGCACGAACGAGATCACCTCGTTGCGCCGTGTCTCCGGCCGAATAAATTCGGGAATTGCATACAGCGCCAGCAGCTTCTCCTGAAACTCCGAGAGCTTGAAGAAATAGTTTTCTTCGTGCACAGTCTCGGTGATTCGCCCGCATGTCGGGCAGGGATCGCCCGGTTGCGCTCCATCGACATAGGCTTCACAGGAGACACAATACTGTCCCGTATAAGTGCCCTTGTAGATGTAGCCTTTGTCGCGAAGCGTCACAAACAGTTTCTGCACCCGCTTCATGTGCCGGTCTTCGGTGGTGCGGATGAAGTCGTCGTTCGAGATTCCCATCCGCTTCCAAAGTTCGCGGAATTCCGCCGAAATCTGGTCCGAATACTGCTGCGGAGTTTTTCCCGCGGCCTCCGCCGCTCGTTCGATCTTCTGCCCATGCTCGTCGGTACCGGTGAGAAAAAAAGTCTCCGCGCCCAGCAATCGTTGCCGCCGGGCAATTGTGTCGCACGTAAGAGTCGTGTAAGCGTGCCCAATGTGCGGGTGCGCGTTCACGTAGTAAATTGGCGTCGTGATGTAAAACTTCCTGCTCATACGTCTTTCCATTTAATGAGTGTCAGTGTGTTTCTATGTACCCAACGTCTGGGTGCTTACGAAAGGCCTGTCATTCCGAATCGGCGTCAAGCCGGTGAGGAACCTGCTTTCTCTCTCCCACGGAAACGCACGTACGCTTCAACCGCTTCGCCCATCACGGTTTTCAGCGGCACATGGTGCTCCACAGCGATCCGCCGGCAATCCTCATATTCCGGGGTGTAATTGGTGACTGTCCCATTCATGCTCGCGATCTTGATCCTCACTTCGCCCCACGTTGTGTCCACTTTCTCCCAACGTCGAGCCAGGGTCTGCCGCATTTCATCTCGCCGCCGCACGCCCAGCGACGTCGTCTCCGTGAAAATAATCTGAGCCAGCTTCCCAGCATCCTCGGGCTTGCACAAAACCGTCAGCAAAGTTCCGGGTCGATTCTTTTTCATCTGCACCGGCATGGCAAATGCATCCAGAGCGCCCTCTTCGAACAAACGATCCATCACGTACCCAAACACCTGGGGATTCAAATCATCGAGATTCGCTTCCAGAACCGTGATTGTTTGCGACGCCGTTTTCGCAGCGAGACTATTGGATGCTGCTTCTCCAATCGTGATTCTTACCACATTGGGATGCCCCGGAAAATCTCGTGATCCTGCCCCGTAGCCCGACTTCTCGATTCTCATCTCAGGGAACGCCGCAAACCGCGAAGCGAGCGTCTTCACGATCGCCGCGCCCGTAGGCGTGACCAATTCTGCCTGCACCCCTGACGAGTAAACAGGGACATCCTTCAACAGCTCAACCGTCGCCGGAACCGGAACTGGAAATGTTCCGTGCGCGCATTTAACCGTTCCTCCGCCAACATTCAACGGCGAACAGATGATCTCATCCGCGCCGAGCGCTTCGGCCCCCACGGCTGCGCACACAATGTCTACCATCGCATCGACCGCGCCCACTTCGTGAAAGTGCACGCTCTCGATGGTAGTATTGTGAATTTTGGCTTCTGCCGCACCCAGCGCCTCAAAGATGGCGTTGGCAGTCTTTTTAGCGGAGGCCAAAATCCCAGCCGCTGAAATGATCTTCCGAATGTCGATCAGCCCCCGCCGCCCATGCTGATGGGTGTGTAGATGCTGGTGTGACTGAGAATGCTCATGCCGATAATGCTCGGGTTGATGATGATGCCCAGATTCATTCTGATTATCGTGGGAGTGCTCGTGTTCCTCTTTCGAATCTTGCTCACGCGGCTTATCTTTTTCCCCATCGACCCAGACATCGACTTTTATCGCCGAAATTCCGCTGCGTACCACACGCGAGAACTCCAGCCGTGCTCCTACCTTCAGTGCTGCGACGGTTTCCTCCAGTGTTTGTGGCGAGACTCCCGCGTCCACCAGCGCTCCCAGGAACATGTCGCCACTTATGCCGGAAAAACACTCAAGGTAGGCTATGCGCATAGAAGAAAATCGTCGAGGCCCTTAGTCGATGGTCGTTGGCAAAACCTCAACTGACCGGCATCGTAAATATCCGGCAAGCGACTAACGACCAACGACTGGCGACATTTTTTCATCATAGGGAAGGCTGCATCCTGCGTCAAACCAACGATTCCGCTCGCTCTGCTAGAATCACTATCTTCTTATAGAGTTCCGAGGAAACCTTGTATCGTTATCTTGAGAAGCATCTAACCGATCGCCTTCTGGAGTACCTTCGCCGCCGTTATCCGAGCGCGACTCTGCCCAATATCGTCATCGAACAGCCTCCAAAGATTGAGCTCGGTGACTTTGCGATCCCCATTTTTCCTTTCGCTAAGCCGCTACGCATGGCTCCTCTGAAGATTGCTGAAGCCATTCGCGCCGAGATCGGTACCATCGATGGCATCGCCAAAATGCAGGTCGCACCCCCTGGTTACCTGAATGTGAAAATCGATCGCGGCTGGATGGCAGCCGCGCTGGTTGCCGACCAGAAGCCGAGGGTCGCCGTTCCCGCTGGGAAGATTCTCGTCGAACACACGAGTATTAATCCCAACAAAGCCGCCCACATCGGCCATCTGCGCAATGCAATTCTTGGCGACACGTTCGTTCGGCTGCTGCGTTTTGCGGCGAGGGAAGTCGATGTTCAGAATTACATCGACAACACTGGCGTCCAGGTTGCCGACGTGGTCGTAGGATTCACCCACATCGAGAAGAAATCCCGCGCTGAGATCGAAGACCTGACGCGCCAGCCCCGCTTTGACTACTACTGCTGGGATCTCTACGCCCGTGTCTCGCAGTGGTACGCCCAAGATAAAGATAAGGAGAATCTGAAGATTCGCGCCCAGACACTGCATGCGATCGAGGACGCGACGAGCGATGCGGCAGCAATCGGCGAGTTGATCTCGACTACTGTCCTACGCCGCCACCTGGAGACGATGGACCGCCTCGACATCGAATACGACTTTCTGCCGCGCGAAAGCGAAATTCTGCATCTGCACTTTTGGGATGCTGCCTTTACCAAGCTGAAGGCCGCGGGCGTCCTCACGTTCGAGAGCGACGGTAAGAACAAAAGGTGCTGGGTGATGCGCCGCGCCGGAACAGCCTCAACTGCCGATCAGACCGCAGAAGAGTCCGAAAAGATTTCCGAAGAAGACCAGAAGGTGATTGTCCGCTCCAACGGCACGGTTGGCTACGTCGGCAAAGACATCGCTTACCACATGTGGAAGTTCGGACTGCTTGGCCGCGATTTCGGCTATCGCAAGTTCTATCGCTATCGCAACCAGCACGAGTGCTGGGTCTCTACGGTCGATGGCGAGAAGGAGCATCCTCACTTCGGCGACGTCGCGGAAATTTATAACGTAATCGACGCCCGCCAATCCGAAGCGCAAAACACCGTTATTGAAGCATTACGCGGTCTGGGGCACAACGAAGCGGCGGACCACTACACGCATTTTTCCTATGAGATGGTCGCGCTCACGCCGCGCTGCGCCGCTGATCTGGGCTACGCGTTGAGCGAAGAAGACAAAACCCGCTCATACATCGAAGTCAGTGGCCGAAAAGGCTTCGGAGTAAAAGCCGACGACCTGCTCGACCAACTGATCGCCTCCGCCAGAAACGAAGTCGATGCGCGCCATCCTGAAGTCAGTGAAGCTGAGCGGCATTCCGTGTCCACGCAAATCGCCATCGGCGCGCTGCGTTACTTCATGCTGAAGTTCACAAAGCAGTCGGTCATTGCCTTCGATTTCAAAGAAGCTCTCAGCTTCGAGGGCGAAACCGGTCCTTACGCGCAGTATGCCGTAGTCCGCGCCACCAGCATCTTCAAGAAGGCTGGGATTGATCCGAATAAGTTTCCGTTTGAGGTAGTAAACCCCGAACCTTACATTGATCTGCAACAAAGCGTCATCGAGCAAGAACTCGAGCCACAACGATTCACAAATATTAAGGATATCTGGTCCGGGGAAATTGATTTTGCCACGAATCTAAACGGCAAGGATGCCAACGAAATTTGGGAACTCTGGCTCGCCGCATCAAAAACGTCCTACATCGTGGACCAATGCATCTCCACCACCGAGCCGGCATACCTCGCCAAGCACGCTTTTCAACTCGCGCAGCTCTTCAATACTTTCTATCACCGTCATCCCATCCTGAGTGAGGCGGATGAAAAACGAAAACAATTCCTGCTGGCAACCGTAGCGGTAGCGCGGCGAGAGCTGATTCGCACTCTCGCGATCATGGGCATCACCGTGCCGTCGGTTATGTAGTCGAGATACTGTGTGACAGAATCTGACCGTGTGGCGCGGACACTCTTGTCCGCGTCTCGCCCGAAGAGAAAGAAATGTCGCAGACCCCGCCTTCCGCAACACAACCGAACCGCTGGTTGCAAAGCACCGTCTTCGGTCTTCTGGTGGCGGTGATCTTAGTTGCCCTCGCAGGAGCTCTTTACCAATCCCTCTCGGAACGCCGCGACCGCCGCTCCTACCCAATGCCGGGCGAATTAGTCGACATCGGGGGTTACAAAATGCACATCGACTGCACCGGCCAGGGATCTCCAACCGTGATTCTCGAGTCCGGCCTTGGTGACAGTTACATTTCGTGGCAGAAAGTGCAGCCGCAGATCGCGCAGTTCACGCGCGTGTGTTCCTACGATCGCTCTGGTCTCGGCTACAGCGATTCGAGCCCGCATCCGCGTACCAGTGAGAACATTGCGGAAGAACTGCACACGCTTTTGCATCACGCCGGAATTCCTTCGCCGTATATTCTGGTCGGGCATTCCATGGGCGGATTCGACGCGCGCCTTTACACCAGCCTTTATCGCAACGAAGTTGCGGGCATGGTTCTTGTAGACTCATCGCATCCCGAGCAGCGCGAGCGATTGCCTCCGGCAGTGCTCGACCTTGATGCGAGTTGGGTGCGACAGCAGGAGTTCCTCGAATTCACCATGCCCTTTGGAATCCCCCGCCTGCTGGGGGTTTGCGACAGTGATCCCGAAGTGCGCGCTGCCGAATGCAATTTTCACAGCGCGAGAGAAGCAGTCGCCGAATTGAAGTCAGCCTCGGAGAGCGCCGCGCAAACCGCCCGCACCGGCCCATTCGGCGATCTGCCGTTGACAGTGCTTTCGAGTGATCCCGACCATCCCCGTCCGGATTTACCCGAGGATCTAGTCAAACCCACCAACGATGCCTGGCAACAAATGCAGGCAGAGTTATCGCACCTCTCCACCAAAGGAACTCGAGTCGTTGCGAAGGGCAGCGGGCACTACATTCAAATCGACCGTCCCGGGGTCGTAATCGAAGCGGTTCATAACATTGTGGATCAGGCTCGGCGAACTCAAAACACATCACCGCCTTAAGAACAACGCAGTCCAGCGATCAATTTTAAAACTTGCTAATGTCAATCTCTTCGCCAACCCATTGCACTGGCTGCGAGCGTCAGCCTTACGGGCCAGTCGCGAATGAATTTTTTTCGATTGGGAGTTGGTTTGAGCTTGTTTACTTACTTGTTCCTTGTGTCAAACTAGAAGGCACTCTGGTTAGCGATCTTCGACTTGGAGGCCATGATGTGCAGGAATATCAAGACCCTGTTCAACTTCGATCCACCCGTAAACGCGGAAGAGACTCGCGCTGCTTCGTTGCAATTTGTGAGAAAGATCACCGGCTTTAACAAACCTTCAAAAGCAAACGAGGCCGCATTTCTAGCCGCAGTCGATGGAGTCGCCGAGGTCTCAATGCGCCTTCTTCATTCGCTCGAAACCACCGCACCGCCGAAAAATCGGGAAGAAGAGGCCGCCAAGGCGAAAGCCCGTTCTGCGGAACGCTTCGGCACTTCGCAGATCCAATAGTTTCAACTACTTAGGATTTGCACTTTGAGCAACGAGCCCGCCCTCCCAGCCATCTAAGTAATTGAGCGCCATTTTTGTCGAATGGGGTGAATCCTATGAATATCAAAATCCTATCGCGAACTCTCTTTGCAATATTGCTGTTGGCAGCGACGCAGGCATTCGCCGCTCCTAAGGCGTCGAAAGTCAACGCAGCGCAAGATATTCCTCTGTTTCCCGGCACGCTGGTGAATGCGCGGTATGTGTACGTCACGAGCTATGACGGCGATCAGTTCAATCCCAACTTGTTTCCCGAAGACCGGCAGGCGATTGGCACTGTGCAGGACGCGATGCAGAAGTGGGGTAAATTTACCCTTGTCTATAAACCGCACGAAGCCGATGTGGTGTTAATGGTCATGAGTCGGCCGTCGGAAGACGTTCTCGCGGTCTACGATGCTCACGGTTGGCCGGCCAAGAGCACCTACTTATGGCGAATGATGGGGCGCAATGGGCTGCAGCAAGGCGAAGCGCCTCTGGTCACCGATCTGGAGCAGGCATTCAATCAGGCGAGAGGAGCAAAGTGAGTAAGCGCTTTGCCTTGAGATTCACGGAGCGTCGCATCTCTGCGATGCCCCGCGAGCTTCTGGGCAGAAATGAAGTGGTAGGTTTTACTTCTAGGCTTTGCGTCCCGCGATCACCAGACCAGCGCCCACTACAACCAGCGCAATACTCAAGCCGGGAGAGAGTTTCTCATCGTGCTCAGTGGTAACTCCGATGTGAGCGTCGCCCACGTTCACGCCATGGTGGTGATAACTTGGGATGGGGACGATAAAAGAGAGGACTCCCAGGATTAACACTACGACTCCAACAACTAGCAGACCCTTCATTCAGATCCCTCCAAGAGATTCGGCACAAGGGAAGGCACGCTGCAACCCGAGCCGTTGAACAGCGCCGAATAAGATGCTGAAAGCCCCTTAGAGGCTGTGAAGAAAAAGCGCGGCCACGGATTTTGCGCGGATTCACCTGAATATCTCTTCCGAGCTATCGATTCGATCTGCCAAGGTCCGTGGCCGCTTTCTAATTCGCAAATCCTTTCACGAACTCGACCAGGCTTCGCAGCGCAATTCCAGACGGACCCTTTGCAATCCACGGTTTTTGTTCTTCCGTCCAGGCTGTGCCGGCGATGTCGAGATGAATCCACGGTGTGTCCTCGGCAAACTCTTTCAGGAACATAGCAGCGTTGATGGCGCCGCCCCAGCGCCCACCAGAGTTAACAATGTCGGCGATGGTTGACTTGATATTTTCCTTATATTCATCGTCGACCGGCAGCCGCCACATTTTCTCGCCGGCATTGTTGTTTGCTTTGTGAAAGCGCTCGTACATGGTGTCATCGTTCGTGAATAATCCGGCGTTGGCATAACCGAGAGCGATCACGACCGCTCCGGTAAGGGTTGCAGCGTCCACCAGATGTGTGCAGCCGAGTTGCCGCGCATAAAAGAGGCCATCCGCCAAAACCAGGCGCCCTTCAGCGTCAGTATTGATAATCTCAATCGACTTTCCCGACATCGCGATCTGCACGTCGCCGGGCTTTTGCGCTTTGCCGGATGGCATATTTTCGGTGGCGCACACGATGCCGATCACTTTGACCTTCGGCTTCAACAGAGCGATGGCGCGCATCGCGCCGATCATCGTCGCGCCGCCGGCCATGTCATATTTCATCTTTTCCATGCCGTCGGCGGGTTTGATCGAGATGCCGCCGGTGTCGAAAGTAATTCCTTTGCCGACCAATCCTAAGACCGGTTTCTCCGGCGCTCCGGCAGGCTCGTATTTCATCACGATCAGCGCAGGCGGTTCGTCGGAGCCTTGCGCCACGCTCCAGAATGCGCCCATCTTTAATTCTTTGATCTTATCGGCGCCGTAGACTTCACATTTCAACCCGACTTGATCGCACATCTTCTTGGCGCGCTCCCCAAGTATCGTTGGCGTCATGCGGTTCGAGGGCTCGTTCACCAGATCTCGCGTGAAATTTTGCGATTCGCCGATGATTTGCGCCTCGTTCGCGGCCTTTTCGAGCGCATCCTTATCCGTGTTCCCGCTGGCGAGAATGGTAAGCGCGTCGATCTTCTGATCCTTGCGGTCGCTGCGGTAGTAATCGGGATCGAAGTTGCCGACAAGTGCGCCCTCGACAATCGCTCGCACCGCTTCCACCGCCGGAATGCTGGGCGGAGCGATAAATGCGAAACTGCGGATCCCGCGCGCTTTCAGCGTGCGCACTGCAGCTCCAGCGATGCGGCGCAGTTCATAGCTCGTGAACTTTCTCGCCGTTCCCCCGCTGATCAGCAACAGACGCTTGGCTTTCAGTCCGGCAGGTTTGTGCAGCAGGTTGCTTTCGAAAGGTTTGCCGGAGACTTCGCCGCTGGCCAGCAAATCGGCAGCAGGAGCTTTAACGCCGGCGTCGCTGGTTTCAACCGCCAGTTGCGGTTTAGCGTCTTTGTTCTTCGGAGCTGAACTGCCATCCGTGTTATCCAGCACGATGGCGACGAGAGATTCGGTTTCGACTTGTGAGGGCGTAGAAAGAGAGATTGTCGTTTTCATAATGTCTTAGAAATTTGTTGTGGGTGACATTCCAGTATCGTCGGCAAGGCGGGCATTGCGCAAGAGGCGTGGTCGGTCGTCAAGCGTAAGTTCTCGCGAGGGCCACGAAAACTAGAAAATAGAATCCAGATTAGGAGGATATCGCACTAGGAAAGCGTGTCTCGAAGTCGAGCAGCCCGACCCATTCCGGAGTGACGATGATGCGTACCTGAGATGAAATGAGAGTACGCAATTGGCTGAGCCACGCCTCAGCCTGTTGAGGATCGAAGTAGCGGTCCGCCGCCGCCGCGTATTCGGGCGCGATGCCCTCGACGGGTTCCAGGCGCGCCGTCCCGCGGATTAGGAGAACCTTCTGAGGGAAATCGTTCTCATCGATCGTGAGAGATATTTTCGGATTTTTCTTGAGAGCCTTGAGCTTCGGCGCTCTCGGCGGGGTTGCCATGACGATCTCGCGTCCATTCCAGTGAAACCAGATCGGCACCACGCGCGGCGTACCGTCCATCCAAACATAAGCCATGCGCGCCGGAATCTTAGAGTGCAGCAGTTTCTGTGCAGCGGGGTGCTGCAAAAGATCGAGGCCTCCCTGTTGAACCGCTTTCATGATGCGCTCCGTCGACGGAATGAAATGCCGACGGGATTGTGCACTTTCACGGGCGATTGGTCAACGTTGGTCAACGCGTAGAGGATCGCTAGCGCGTGCCCGAGGGATCGACGTTCTTTTCTTTGCTGTCTTCTTTTCGATGAAAGTCGAGTCCGAAGTGCGGCTCGCTGCGCGTGCCAGTCACTTTGAAAGGGACTTCGGTTCCCGCTCCATCTTTCCGGAAGAAGTGATCCACCGGCTTCAGCAGGATCGATTTCCACCCGGTCGTCATCTGCGAGAGTGTGGCGTCCAGCTTTAACGTTCCGTGAAAGTCGAAGGTATTCCCGTCGAGACTATATTGGCCGACCATGTCCGCATGCGTGCCAGGAATCAGAAAATGAAGAAACGAGAAAGAAAGCACTCCATCGTCTAATTTGAATGTCCCCTGCAAATCGGACGTCACGTCCTCCTCGGGATGTTCCTTCGCCAGCTTGGGCTTGCCCTGGCTGCGCAAGCTGAGCGAATCGATTTTCCCCTGAACGCTCTCGTTCGTGAAATGCGCAGCCGGAACGTGGAAGTCTCCATCCAGCTTCATGCGATTGGCAACATCGTCCGCGCCGGGAGGTATGCTGAGCTTGGTCTTCATTTCGACGGCGCCGGTCATTACCGGAGGTTCGGTCTTCACGCCCAACTGAAGCAGGTCTTCGATGCGGGCGCGATCCAGCACAACGTTGAGTTCAATGTCATGACCGCGCGGAGACTGCACCCGCACAATTTTTCCCCGGGCTGTGAACGATGATTGCAGAACCCGCGCCTTCACCGGGTCGAGGTAAGTATCTCCGTCGGTACCGTCGACAATCGCATGAAAGTCAGTATGTAACGAAACCGGATGGCCGCTGACCGCGATTCGAAAGTCCGGCGTGTCGGTTTCGCCGTTGACCGTGATTCGCCCCAAAGTGCCTTCGTATTCTCCGGTTGAGGAAAGGATTCCTGCGATGCCTTTCAATGTGCCGAGATCGGCGTCGCTGAATGAGTAGTCGCCCTGCACCGGAGTCTCGCGCGGAGCGAACTCTTGCAACGGTCCGAACTGTCCCGTCGAGTGAATGTTGCCCACAGGTTTGGGGTTGACCAGGGTCGCATCGAAGTTCAAGGGGCGTCCAGGGCCAATGTCGGTCATCTTCAGGTTGCCGATATCGAAATCAAGCGGAGCCTTCCCCGGCTTCAACGTATTGATCAGCAACTTGGTGTCTTCGCAGACGAACTGGCTAACCTCGATGCTCATCTTTCCCGAATGCTTTCGCATGTCGGTCATCTGCTGCCGGTTCTCTTTCGGCGGAATATTCAGCGACATTCCTTTGACGTAAACCGTTTGCACCCGCATGGGCTCGCGAAAGAGATCGCGCAGAGGGGTGCTGAATTTGAATTCCTGGATCAACAGAATCGGCTGCACCCCCGGCTCGTATGGATTGGGATCCGTCGCGCCGTAAATTTGCAAACCTGAACCGGAAACCTGCAGGCCATTGAGGATGAAGACGTGCAACTCGGCGAGCTCGACCCGGCTGTGGAAGCGTGCCCTGAGAGTTTCGATGACGCGCGTTCGCAGGATCGGCTCTGCGCGCTTGAGAACCAGCACGACGCAAATGCCAGCAATTACCAGAAAGACGGCGAGGATTCCGATAATCCATTTCCAGCGGCCGGAGCGGCGTCGAGGTAACGGGATCACAATCGCTGTTTTTCCGGGATCGATTGGCCGAGTTGATAGCGGACTTGCCATCGATTCTGGATTACATCAGGGCAATACCGCAGCAGCAATAGGGTATTTCCGGCAGAAAGGGGCTGGAGGCTCTATCACGCACGGCGTCCCCTTACAGCAAAGCATCACCGCAAAGCATTACAGCAAGGCATCACAGTAAGACAATGGTGATGCCCGGGTTGCGGCGGCCGAGGTCGGAATCGCTTTTCAGTTTCGGATGCGATTGCAGAAGTTTCCAGGTTCGCTCGTCCGATTTCGACCAGTCTTCTCCAAAGATGCAGCCGCGGATCTCGCCTCCCTGCGCCAATTCCTGCAACCGTCTTTGCACCACAATACGAATCTCGCCCCCGGCTCCGGTTGAGCCGTAACCGTGAATCAGTTTGAGCAACGCGGCCTTCTCCTGGCGGGCGAGCGCGAGTTCGCGCCCCAGTCGCTGCAACGCCTCCTGCACCGGCGGCATATCGGATTTTAAGTCTACGGTTTTGATGGCGCGCCCCTTTACTTTGGATGCATGGGCTGCGTCGCTGGAGGCCTCGAGTCGGAAGCCTTCAGGTCGCTGATCAGACGCTTGAATGCTTCCTGATACGAGTCGTGATCCTTCCAATTGCTGAAATCGGGGATGAAATACTCGCGAATCTCGCGGGCGGAATCTTTTCCGGTGTCGCCGTCGAAGCACTCCCAGTCGCGCAGGGTTTTAAACGGCGCCAGCCGGATGGGGAACAGCACACGCCGCTCGTCGCGCACCTCGCGCTTGCGGGCCTTGGCGATTTCCGTCTTCACCCACTCGCTCGCCATGCTGTGCGGCGACAGGATCAACAACAGCTTGTCGTGCAGGCGGATGGCTTCGTCGATCTGCTCGTGGAGTTTCTTGCCGCTTTGAATGTCGTGAGGAGCGAACCAGCAGCGCACGCCTTTGTTCTGCAGGTCGGCGTAGAGGCGGTCTGCGAAGGCTTGGTCTTTGGTGGAGTAGCTGATGAAGCAGGAGTAGAACTCGATTGGGTTCGTGACGAGTGACCTTGCGAAGGTGATGAAGTTGTCCGGAATGCCGCAGCCGCGCAGGAAGGACTCGGGGATCTTGCCCTTCGAACGGTAGATCGTGTCGACGCCGATGGTAGAGGGCCCACGGTGTTGGACTGCCTCTAGGCCTCTGACCCCGCTGAGATCATTGCTTGCGAAAATCGTGCCGTCGACAGTGGCGCGATCAAAATCCGCCCCGCCGAGGTTAGCCCCGCGAAGGTTAGCTCGTCTGAGGTAGGCTCCGGTGAGGTTCGCCCCGATCAGGTTGGCATCGCTTAAGTTAGCGTCGCCGAGATCAGCCTTGCTGAGGTTGGCCCAACCGAGGTTAGCCCCCTTGAGGTTAACCTTTCTGAGTTTGGCCCCGCTGAGGTCTGCCCCGCTGAGGTAAGACTCGCTGAGGTCCGCATCCTCGATGGTGATGCCGCGGTAGTGCCAAGCATTCCACGCCTTCACACCTTTCTTCAGGTTTTCCAGATGTTCGGGATTGGCCATAGAGTCGACCTGCTGGCCGACCATCATACGCTGCTTTGCTTGCTCGGGATCAGTAGCAATTGCTTACTTGGCGATCTTAGGTGGCTTGGCTGATTTTTTCCGACGCAGGGCTTTTTGGTGGCTGCGCCTCTATGGACACTTCTAAGCGTGGAAGGCCTTGTAGTCCGGGTGGGAGCTCTCCGAGGAAAAAATTCGGAATCGTAATGGGGAACTTGAAGCTGCGGGGAAACCTGTCTCTGAGGTCACTGGGTGCGAAGTCAAGCCACACGTCAGTTACGAATTCAAGATACGTTTGCAGCTGTGTGTTCATGTCAATCGATTCCTTTTGCTCGTGTCCAAGAATAGATGGCAAGAAGTGATGACGAAAATTGCCCCTCTCATCCCACGCGCACCCGATAATCGCCGGCGTTTCGTGATTCTGGTTGCGGTAGGCGCTAATTTCCTGACGAATGGGCATCTGTTCGATTTTCTCCAGTCGCTTTTCGTAACCCCAGAAATATTTGAGAGTTGGGTGCTCTTTCTTACCGCGAGCAACGGCGAGCCTCAAACCCTCAAAAAAATGATCGAGTTGCCAAAAAACCGCAGCCAGATGAGCGCGGCAGATTAGCGTATCGTTTTGATCCCATTCCTTAACAGCCTGCCCTTGCTTTCTCAACTGGTCCACCGGGGTTTGAAGGGCGGCTGTTTGTGAATAGATACGGACGTACGCCATATGATAGGCGGCATAGCTAAGTCCCGACCACATCTCAGACAATGCATCCTTGAAATCCATCTCCGGAACATCCGGCATATCATTCTGGTTTCTTGCTCTACCAGTCATGGCTACCTCACTCTGAGAGGATTCTAGCTAGGTTGGATAGCATCCTGTAAAGGCTATAATGAGCTGCCGGAAAATTTCCGGAAGGTTTCCTTGCATGAGCAACTTCATACAGGCTTCGATGCTGGGCGTTCAGATTCTTGCTCTGATTGGTCTCTTCTTGTACGTGATCGAGACAAAAAAGATGCGGACGCTGGCGCAAAGCCAGCTCAAGACCTCGTTGGACCTGATAAAGGCCGCGACCGATCAGGTTGAGGGAATGTCAAAGCCCTGTCTTACGCTATGGGGCGAACTGAGAGACGGCGCTGATGCCATTCTTGGGATGGACGGGGCTATCGGAAATATCATAGCTGCCGCTGACCGTGGCAGCTATGTAGTACAGAATATCGGGAACGGCGTAGCGCTGAATGTGCGATACCGATTTACTAGGCCAAATGACGACCCGGCTCATCCGCGTGATGCACGCTACGTTCCTCACATAATGCCCACCGGCAGGGTGACTCTCGTTGAAACGATAGGTGGCTATAACGCTGAGCATGAGGTCACCTTCGGATACGAAAGCATCGGTGGAAGAGAATATCGCACTACGATTCAGCTTAACCACCGCGTAATCACGTCCTTCGTTTTCGACGAAGTCAAGTGATTTGGTACTGCGGGCTGACAGCAGATTCCTCGGCGATACGGCCGCCTTCGGAATGACAAAACTAAAACTACCGTCGAATTGGGTCGGTCCCACTGCAGTGTCTCGACGTGTATATACGAATAAGCTAGTGTGTATATATCGGGAAAGAGAAGCCCTATGGCAATAACCATGACCTCAATCCGTCTCGACACCGTCCTGGCCGACGAGGCCGTGAAAGTGCTTAAGGCGAAATCCCGCACCGATGCGGTTCACATCGCCCTGCGCGAAATCGTTGCCCTGAAGCGCTTCAAGAAGTTGATGAAGAAGAACTCCGGCAAACTCAAGTTCTCCGGGCTCGATGAATGACGTCGTCATCTTCGACACATCCGTGCTGGTGGACGAGGCCCGCACCGGCCGCCATCACGGGAGGATCGAGTCCGTGGACGGCCCTGGTTCGGATGTCATCAGTGGTCCTCACCGAACTCCTGCGCGGCGTGACGGGGCCGGCGGAGCACAAATTCCTCCGCAATCTGGCGAGAAACCATCCGATCTTGACTCCGACACAAAAGAATTGGCTGGAGTCTGGCGAGATATTGGCAAAGATCCGCACAGATCGAGGTTTCAAGCCGCACAAACTGCGCGACCTGCATTTCGACGTCCTCATCGCCCTAACCGCCCGCTCGAACAGTGCCTGGCTCATCACCACCAACCGCAAAAACTTTGAACTAATCAGCTGGTACCGCCAGATCAAGCTTGAGGTTTGGTGAGTCTGGAAGGCTGCCCCGTCCTTGTCCCCGCGTTCTTTGCAGGGACAGGGCGGGGAATTTGACTTCGAACATCCCTCAGACCAGGACTTTTCTCGCGGCGCGTTCGGCCTCTGCCAGGCCTTCCTCCGTGAAGACCACTGACTTGGCTCGGTGTGCTGCATTGGAAATAAGTCCCTTCTGGTGCAATCGATCCATCGTCTCCCAATCGATTGTCTTCCAGGCCTCAACTTCGTTGTGCAAGCTCAGCCATAAGACCGCGAGCACAGCCTCCTCGACTTTTCGCTGGTTGAGTTTCATCGATTAGTTCCTCTAAGGTGTTGGCATCGTCGGGCTTTGCCCGCTGTACGGCCGAGGGCGGCCGTACCTACATGGTTCTTGCCTCTTACTTCTTCCGGCTGCGAATCGCCTCTCTGGCTTCTTTGTCCGCCGTGCGGCGCCGTTCCGTCTCCCGCTTATCCCACAACTGCTTGCCTTTGGCCAGAGCCAGCTCAACTTTCACTTTGCCGTTCTTGAAGTACATCCGCACCGGGATCAGCGTCAGTCCCTTTTGCTGCGTCTTGCCAATCAGTTTGCGGATTTCTTCTTTGTGCATCAGCAACTTTCGTGTGCGTAGGGGGGCGTGGTTGTGGATGTTGCCGTGCTCGTAGGGGCCGATGTAGGCGTTGAGCAGCCAAAGTTCGCCGTCCTTGACCAAGCCGTAAGAATCCTTGAGGTTGGCGAGGCCGCCGCGGACCGATTTGGCCTCGGTCCCAGTAAGAACCACGCCGCACTCAAATTTTTCCAGCAAGAAATAGTTATGTGAAGCGATCCTATTAACGGCAGCATCGCGCTGTCCGGAGGCGGTAGGCTCGCGCTTGGGAGATTTCTCCGGGCTGGGCTTGGTTTGGTGGGTGGACTGGCGAACCATCGGTTCATCTTAACAGCGCAATCCGGCTCTCGGCGTGCTGAAGGTGGCGTTGGGCGACTCGAAGACCCATTTCCCCCGTTGGGGCTAAGACCAAAGAGTGTAACTGCCGTGTGTGCAATCACATCGGGAGATGAGAAGGCCGATGCTATAATCGCTGCAAAACTGTGCCAGCATAAGTGTGCGTTTGTGCGCCAAGGAGCCTTTAGTTTGCACCAACTTGGTGGCAAAGTCTGCTTGTCTGGCGCACTGTCCGGCCAAGACTGTTTGGCGAAGACTTTTGGATGAGGACTGACGAATGAGACGTCTGATGCCTGCGGCGGTTCTGCTGCTGGTTGTATTCACCATCGTGCCTGCCATCGCCGACAAGGCGAAAAGTATCTTCCAGCAGGGCGAGGACGCCGAGGCTCGTGAGAATTACGAAGCCGCCTACAACTTTTATAAGCAAGCCTATGATCTGAAACCAAAAGACTTGCGCTACAAGGCGTCGTTCCAGCGCATGCGCTTCAAGGCGGCGGCAACGGTCGTCCATCGCGGGCAGAAGTTGCTCGACGATGGCAAGCTGCAGGAAGCTGTCGCCGAATTTCAAAAGGCGCTGCAGATCGATCCGTCGCTGTTCATCGCTCAGCAGGAGTTGAAGCGCACATTGCAGCTTATTAATGATGCCGCCAACCCTCCGCCGCAAGCTGCCGGCACGCCGAGCGGCATACAAAAGAAGATTAGAGAAGCCGCCGGGCCCGTAGAACTCGCTCCCATCTCGAACGTCCCCATTACAGTCAAGATGCTCTCAACTAAGTCCGATGTGGTATTCCGTACCGTCGGGCAACTGGCCGGTATCAACGTCCTGTTCGATCCCGACTACACCGCTAGAGTGATCAACGTTGACCTTAATGGCGTGACGCTTGAAGAAGCGCTTGAGATTACGGCGCTGGAGTCGAAGACTTTCTGGCGCCCCGTGACCTCGAACACGATCTTCGTCGCGCAGGACAATCCCGCCAAACGTAAGGAATTGGAGCAGAGCGTACTTAAGACTTTTTATCTTTCGAATCTTTCGCAGCCCACTGAATTGCAGGATGTGGTGAACGCGATCCGCGCCGTCCTCGATGTGCAACGCGTGCAGCAGCTGCTTTCGCAAAATGCGCTTGTCGTGAGGGGAACGCCCGACCAGATTGCGCTGGCGGAAAAGCTGGTGGAAGACTTGGATAAGGCGCGGCCGGAAGTGATTGTCGACATCGCGGTACTGCAGGTGAGCAAGGACAAGTCGCGAACCTTGGGATTTAGTCCGCCCACCAGTGCCACAGTTGCGCTGCAAAGCAATATCAACACGACGACGCCAACCACCTCTACTACCACAACCACCACTACTTCGAGCAGTTCAGGCAGCGGCGGCTTGGAGTTGAACACTCTGGGCAATCTGAACGCCACCGATTTCCAGGTGACAATACCCTCCGCCAACCTCTCGGCGGTGATGGGCGATAGCGATACAAAGATGTTGCAGAACCCGCAGATTCGTGCCCTCGATAACCAGAAGGCGACGCTCAAGATCGGTGAGCGTGTGCCGGTTGCGACCGGATCTTTCCAACCCGGCATCGGCGGCGTCGGTATTAACCCCCTAGTAAACACTCAGTTTCAATACCTCGACATCGGCGTAAATATCGACGTGACGCCCCATATCCATGGCGATCGAGAAGTAACGCTGAAGATTTCGATGGAAGTTTCCTCGGTGGTGGGTCAATCGAGCATCGGCGGCATCAGCCAGCCCATCATCGGCCAGAAGAAAGTTGAACATGAAGTTCGGCTGCGAGATGGAGAATCGAGCCTGATCGGCGGAATCCTGGACGATTCGCAGACCAGATCTCTGGCCGGAATTCCGGGGCTGGCACAGATTCCAATCCTCGGATATCTGTTTGGGCAAAGAACTCAGGATCATGCCGAAGATGAAACCGTCTTCGCCATTACCCCACACGTGATTCGCGGCACGACGGTCAGCGAGCTGAATCAGCGCCCGATCGATATCGGGACGGCGAACACGATTGCACTGCGGCATGTGAATCATGCGCTTCCGGCGGTGGCTCCGGCAGCGGGGCAAGCACCGTCGGCTCCGGGTGCTCCTGCAACGCAACCGCCGACGAGTCAGGCGATACCCTCGAATCCGCCGAATCCAGCGGATGCTGCTGCGCAGGGGGCGAATTTCCTCTTTGACCCCGGACAGATCACCGCGGTGAAAGGGAACACGTTCGTTGTGAATCTCATGATCTCGGGCGCTCAAAATGTTTATTCCGTGCCGGTGCAAATGAACTATGACCCTTCCAAATTGCAGTTGGTGAACATCTCGAACGGCGGGTTCCTCTCTCAAGATGGGCAGGCGGTGGCACTGGTGCATCGCGAGGACGAAACCAAAGGCGAGTTGCAGATTACGGCGACGCGGCCACCGGGAGCGGGTGGGGTTTCCGGAAAAGGTGCGGTGGTCACGATGACGTTCCAGGCCAAAGCGAGCGGACAAACTCCGCTCACTATTACCCGTGGCGGAGCGCGCGATCCAGGCCAGCAGGCCATTGCGGTAAATGGAGCGCAGGCGTCGGTGACGGTGCAGTAGACCGGGCCGTCTTCCGAACCTGAGAATCAAGATGATGCAGCAGAAATTCATTCATCGCAATGCCGGTGTTGAGCCGGGCTTTACCCTGCTCGAACTGATCATTGCGACAACGATCCTCATGATTCTCACCTCGATGGCTCTGCCTCTGGCGCGGCTGACCATCAAGCGCGAGAGAGAGCGCGAATTGCGTTTCGACTTGTGGCAGATGCGCGACGCAATTGATCGCTACAAAGATGCAGCGGACCGCGGCGGCTTCCAAACCAAGGTGGACAGCCAGAATTATCCTCCCGATCTCGATACGCTGGTGAAGGGCGTAGACGTGCAGGGGAAAAAAGTTCGCTTCCTGCGGAAGATTCCAGTAGACCCAATGACGGGCAACACCGAATGGGGCTTGCGCTCGATGCAGGATGATCCAGATTCCGACTCTTGGGGCGAGCAGAACGTGTTTGACGTTTATACGAAGTCGACGAGTACGGCGCTGGACGGCACGAAATATAAGGATTGGTAAATTGGCGAGCAGGCTCAAAGCGGGGCGTGGTTCCGGATTTACATTACTGGAAATGATGATCGTGATCAGCATCATGCTGATCCTCATGTCTGTTGCGTTGCCTATTTATAACCAGTCGATTCGACGGTCGCGCGAGGCTGTGCTGCGCCAGGACCTCTTCACCATGCGCCAGGTGATCGATCAATACACGCTCGACAAACAGAAGGGCCCGCAATCTCTCGAAGACCTGTCCTCGTCGGGTTATCTCAAAGTCATCGCCAAAGATCCGATGACGGGCGAGTCCAACTGGGAAGTTCAGCAGTGTGAAGAACTCGAGGCCGTTGATCAGCAGGAGCCTGGCATCTGCGACGTACACTCAGCGTCGAACGAGATTTCCAGCGACGGCACCGCCTATAGCAGTTGGTAATGAGCGGCCCCCACCTGCAGATGAGCAAGCTTCTTCCTTCCTGAAGTCTTCCTTTGATCTGTCGTCATCGCATGTTTTTAAGTCCGACTCTAGTAGGTTCGAATTATGGACTCTTTCCGGCATACCAGATAAAAACCTCGCATTCGTCGCTGTGGATAATTTCTAAAAACTCTGGCAAGAGTCAGGCGTTGGATTTCGCGGGAGAAAAAATGATCTCGAAGACCGCATTTGTGTGTGCGTTGTTGGCATTGGTAGGAAGTGTCCGAAGCTTCGCGCAGAGTGGACCTTCCGAATTCTTTACCGCCTGGCAGGACCGCGTGCGCAGTACGCTGGCGCAACAACCAGCGTGGCCCATTCCTCTGGTTACCGCATCGTCGGGTCTGCTGCAAGTGGCTCGTACGGATATCGTTCGCCAAATCACGCCCGCCGAAACCGAAACCTGGAACTACGACAACACCAAGGGACTTGCGCTCGTACCTTGGTACAAGGTTGAGTTCGATACGCTACCCCCGCCTTATATTCAACACAACTCCAAAGCCGAAGATGGGTTCGGCGATTTCTCGATGTTGCTGAAATATCGCTTGGCCGCGGGCAACGCTGCCCATGGCGACTATTCGGTGAGTTTTGCCGTCGCGGGTACTTTGCCAACCGGAAGCTACAAGAATGGAAGCCTCGCCGCAACCATCGCGCCCACGATTTGTGCCGGCAAAGGTTTCAGGCGATTCGATGTGCAATCGACGCTGGGTGTAATCCTGCCCGCCGGAGATACCGCGAAACTGGGTCGCGCGGTAGTTTGGAACACCGTGGGCCAGTACCACGTTGCCAAGTGGTTTTGGCCGGAGATTGAAAGCAACGCCACGTTTTATTATGGCGGCGCCAACGATGGCCGGGTTCAGAACTTTGTTACTCCCGGATTGATGCTCAGCAAATTCAAACTGGAGCATGACGAGCGCAACCGGCTGGCGCTGGTTTTTGGCGGCGGCATGCAGATCGCGGCGACGCAATTTCACACCTACAATCACAGTCTGGTGCTGACAACGCGCATGTTGTTTTGATCGGCCAACGGTGAGAGGTGGGTGCGTTGCGCCCACCACGCCTCAGGCACTAACATCTGTTCATGCCCGTTGAAGCGGAAATCACTCCAACTCATACCTCCATTCGCGCCCCGCGCGGCAACTCCATCACATGCAAAGGCTGGCAGCAGGAAGCTGCGATGCGCATGCTGATGAACAACCTCGACGATGAGGTTGCCGAGCGGCCCCAGGACCTGGTTGTCTACGGCGGTACCGGGCGCGCAGCTCGCAGTTGGGATGCATACCGCGCCATCGTCGCGACCTTGAAGAATCTGGAGAACGACGAGACTCTGCTGGTGCAATCGGGAAAGCCGGTGGGAGTATTTAAGACGCACGACTACGCGCCGCGCGTTCTCATCGCAAATTCGAATCTGGTAGGTCACTGGTCGAACTGGGAAAAGTTCAACGAACTGGAGCGCGCCGGACTGATGATGTATGGCCAGATGACGGCCGGTTCGTGGATCTACATCGGGTCACAGGGCATTGTGCAGGGAACGTTTGAAACCTTTTCGGCGGCGGGCGAGAAACATTGCGGCGGCGATCTTGCCGGTAAGTTGATCGTGTCCGGCGGCATGGGTGGGATGGGCGGAGCTCAGCCGCTGGCCGCAACCATGACTGGCGCGGCTTTTTTGGGTATTGATGTCGATCCTGAGCGCATCAAGAAGCGCCTGAAGACCGGCTATTGCGACTTCATGGTCAACACGCTCGACGAAGCTTTGCGCATCCTAAAAAATGCTGTACGCAAAAAAGAAAACGTTTCCGTCGGGCTCGTCGGAAATTGTGCCGACGTGATCCCGGAGTTGGCGGCGCGCGGCGTCGTGCCTGACATTCTCACAGATCAAACTTCGGCACACGATCCGCTGAATGGATATGTGCCGAATGGAATGACGCTCGCCGAAGCAATTGAACTTCGAAAAAGCGATCCCAAGGCATACCAGGAAAAGTCGCTCGATGCGATCGCGGCGCACGTCGAAGCCATGCTGCGTTTGCAGAAGATGGGATCGGTCACGTTCGATTACGGCAATAACATTCGCACGTTCGCGTTTCAGCGCGGTGTGACGAATGCTTACGATTTTCCTGGATTTGTTCCCGCCTATATTCGTCCACTATTCTGCGAGGGACGAGGGCCGTTCCGCTGGATTGCTCTGTCCGGAGAAGCATCCGACATTCACGTCACCGACAATCTGGTTTTGGAGTTGTTCCCTGAAAACCGCATCCTGCGTCGCTGGATCGACCTGGCTCGCAAGCGCATCAAGTTCCAGGGTCTGCCTGCGCGTATTTGCTGGCTGGGATACGGCGAGCGCGCACAATTCGGCCTCGCCATGAATGATCTCGTGAAAAAGGGCAAGATCAAAGCCCCGATCGTGATTGGCCGCGACCATCTCGATTGCGGTTCGGTCGCGTCTCCCTTTCGTGAAACCGAGAGTATGAAAGACGGCTCCGACGCGGTCGCCGACTGGCCGCTACTGAATGCCTTGCTGAACACGGCCGCGGGAGCCTCGTGGGTGTCGATCCACAACGGCGGCGGCGTGGGCATCGGCTACTCGCTGCACGCCGGGCAAGTCACGGTTGCCGACGGCACCGATGCCATGGCGAAGCGGATCGAGCGCGTGCTCACAACCGATCCGGGGATGGGCGTAATCCGGCACGTCGATGCCGGGTACGACGAGGCGAAGGAGTTCGCGAAGAAGGCGGGAGTGACTGTACCGATGTCAGAGAAATGAAAGATATGACTGCAAGAATCCTTCGCAGCTTCATGTCTCAGTCGTGCTCGTCTTCTTTCCGGAGCAAAAGTGCGTAAAGAATCGGCACTACTCTTGGCAAATATCGGACAGCTTCTCACCCTTCGTCCTGCAACACCAAAACCAGGTCCGCGCCGCGGCGCCGACCTCAAAGAACTCGGCATAATCGAAAACGGTGCTGTCTTGTGCCTCGGCGGGAAAATTGTTTCCGTCGGCAAAACCAAAGACGCGCTCCGCGATCCGTGGCTGAAAAAGAATCGTAAAAAAATTCTCGAGATCGACTGTGCGGGTAAAGTCGTTTTGCCAGGCTTTGTCGATTCCCACACTCATCCAGTTTTCACCAGTCCGCGGCTTGTAGATTTCGAAAAGCGCATCGAGGGCGCCTCGTATGAGGAGATCGCTGCCGCGGGCGGTGGCATTCGTTCGAGCGTCGAGGGTGTGCGCAAAGCAGGGGAGCATGTTCTGGCAGTAAAAATTCTAGATGCTTTGCATGATATGGCAGCACATGGCACGACCACAGTCGAGGCCAAGTCAGGCTACGGATTGACCGCTGAGTCCGAACTGAAGTCGCTGGAGGCGATTCGTGAATCGGCATCTCACTGGCCGGGAACGGTCATAGCAACCCTTCTTGGCGCACATGTTGTTCCCAAAGAATTCGCGGGCAACGCAGAAAAATATGTCGAGATTGTCTGCAGCAAAATGATTCCCCAGGCAGCAAAAGGGAATCTCGCCCAGTTCGTCGACGTGTTCTGCGAGAGAGGCGCATTTACAGCGCAACAGACGGAACAAATCTTCGAGGCAGCTCGAAAACATGGTCTCCACGTGCGCGCCCACGTCGGCCAACTCACCGAGACGTCGTTGTCCCCGTTCTTGCGCTTTGACCCGACGTCGTTCGATCACATGGATCACATGAATGACGAAGACATTGCGCAATTGGCGAAGCACGATACAGTAGCAACCTTGGTGCCCGGAGCAAATTACTTCCTGGGGTTAAAGGAATATCCGCCAGCGCGCAAGCTGATCGACGCCGGTGTTCCGGTGGCCCTCGCAACCGACTTCAATCCAGGTACATCGCCTACGTTGAGCATGCCGATGGCGATGTCCCTCGCATGTACGCACATGAAGATGTCGCCCGCTGAAGCCATTGCCGCGGCCACCATCAATGGCGCGTGGGCGTTGCGAATCGCAGACCGCAAGGGCAGCATCGAGCCCGGCAAGGACGCCGATTTGTCAGTATTCGCCGTCAAGGACTACCGTGAGATTCCATACTGGTTCGGGTCGAATCTCTGTACGCTCAGCGTGCTGAATGGAATAGTCCGAAATACTAGGACCGAAAAATCTGCGTGAGGCACGCGAAGAGTCGGAATATTTCAGAGGATGCTTCGTTCGTCGCCGTGCTTTTCGCAGCGCGTTTTCAGCTGCGATGCGAAGAGCTTTAGATCCGAAAGAGTGGCCGATGCGTACGTGACGTTGAGCGAATGCTCCGCCATTGCTATAATCAAACACGTTCCGCACGCGTTTTTATTAGAGCTGTCTCAGTTCGGCCAGTAATCCCGTAACAATCAGCGTGAAGCGAACGACCTCGTAATCCGCGGCGGATTCGCGGCTTTCGAAATGTGGCCAGGTAGCTCAGGTGGTAGAGCGCAGCCCTGAAAAGGCTGGCGTCGGCGGTTCAACTCCGTCCCTGGCCACCATCATTCTAAAGGGCTTCGCCCCTGTCCTGTGTTTCGCCCTAGCCAGTTTCTCAATTCACCAACTCCGGTCTGACACCCATTGCATCGAGCATGGTGCCCTGAGCCGCGAGCCGATCTGCGCTCACGCTTTGGCTGTAAAGCTGAAGCGTCGTGTGCACGTCGCTGTGCCAGCGAGTGTCTCAGGTTGTGGAAGCCAAACCTGCGTTGATCGTCAAGCCGAGAGAATCCCGACCCTGACCGCTGCTGGTCTGACGTGATCCTCTACCATGATGCTGGCGCTGCGAGGCTGCTTGCCTTTGAGCCGGGAACTGGCGAAAAGCCAATCTGTTGACTGACCATAGGGCGTCTCGTTCCTCCAGTCCTGCATGAACCCTGCAAGAAGAGGGAAGACCGCGCATGTCTATTGAGCCGCGCGCCAACGTGACGCAACCAGAAGCCCAGTGGAGGATTCGCCGCTGCAAAAAGTTACTGCACAACTTAAGGTATGTCAGCAAGCGATTGATAATAGATGAGTTATTGGTGGAGGCGGCGGGAGTCGTTCTTTTCCACAGCCTTTAGAATGTGTAAGTTGCTGATTTTATTAGTGCCAAAAATGCCAAAAGTGCCACACAGCCGGGTTCATCGTACACCTATCGTACACGGCGTAAGCGAACATAAGGCGAATCAACGGCCTCATCCTTCCAACTCCAGGCGGCATCGCCCACTTGCTTATTAAAGGATAAGCCTATATCCTTTAATAGCGAGATTCGTTATTAAAGGATGAGCATGGCACAGTCGAAGTCAAAGCTGCGGCTTGGAACTTACATCTCCAGTTCCGTTGCCGGGGAGACTGTCCGAGCCTTCATCCCGCCTCCGCTGCCACCAGTACCCGAATTGCAGCTGAAGGAATTGCATCAGCATCTCGACCGCGCCAATCAGGAACTCGGTCGCCTCAACGGAATGACCAAGCTTCTACCCGACATCCGCTTCCTGCTGTATTTATACACTCGCAAGGAAGCGCTGGTCTCATCCCAAATCGAAGGAACTCAGTCCTCATTTGCCGACCTGCTCTTGTTTGAGAATGATGAGGTTCCTCACGTCCCGGTTGAGGACGTGGAGGAAGTCTCGAACTACGTGGCCGCCATGCAACATGGCCTAAAACGAATGGCCGGAGGTTTTCCGCTCTCACTACGGTTGATTCGTGAGATTCACGCAATCCTTCTGAGAGGCGGACGGGGCGCCAACAAAATGCCGGGCGAATTTCGCCGGACGCAGAACTGGATTGGCGGCAGTCGGCCTGGAAACGCCGCGTTTGTTCCACCGCCTCCGGAGCGGTTGATGGAGTGTCTCGACAGCTTTGAGCGATTTCTGCATGACGACAAGCACAAGTTCCCGGTTCTTGTGGAGGCTGGCATGGTGCATCTTCAGTTCGAGTCCATTCACCCATTTCTGGATGGCAATGGCCGGCTTGGGAGATTGCTCATTACGCTCCTGTTGTGTGCCAAGGGCGCACTGACTGAACCACTCCTTTATCCCAGCCTTTATCTAAAGAGCAATCGAGATCGGTACTACGATTTATTGCAGCGAGTTCGGACCGAGGGTGCTTGGGAAGATTGGCTGGCATTCTTTGTCGAGGGCATTGCGATTGCGGCGCAGGAGGCAGCGGACACTGCGGAGCGAACGTTGAAGTTGTTTGCCAAAGACAAAGACAAGATTGAGAAATTAGGAAGGGCCGCTCCCTCCGCTTCACGGCTTCATGAATTCATCCAAACTAATCCCTACGTTCGCATTCGAACGGCAGCTAAAGCCCTGAAGCTTACCGTCCCAACCGTTACCAGTTCGCTGAACCACCTTGTACGCCTAGGCATCGTCAAAGAGGTCTCGGGAAAGCACCGCGATCGGCTCTTCGCCTATACCCGCTACATCAATATGGTGAGCGAGGGAACCAACCCGCTTTCCACCCAATAGGCGATCCATCCGCCCTTCACTACGGTTCAGACAAATCCGAGATTGACGCAATCTAAATCCGAAATAAGCGAAGGCGAACCGGCCCGGTCCCGACCATTCCTCTGCCGAGAATTGTTGCTAACACTCCCCGTTATGAGCCGGAGGCATAACGTTCAACCTAAAAGTCATTGGACGCAGGCTACACCGACCCGCTAGGGTGACCAACACAACAGCCAAAATTTTGAAGGTCACTCCCGGAGGTTCTCATGTCGCATTCGGTTCCTCATTCGACTCGGTCTACCCGACAGACTAATCGACCGATTCGCTTCCCATCCCCGACGCTCTCAATTCTTGGATTTCTCCTGATCGTGCCCTTCGCAGCGTATGCCCAAGGGAGTCCCTTCGACACCGGTTTCACCTCTCTACAAACCCTTTTCACTGGCACCGTCGCCAAAGTCGCAAGCCTGATCGCCATCGTGATCGGCGGCTATGCCTTTGCGCACGGTGAACCTGGCGCGAAGAAGACGCTCGCCGGAGTCGCGGCGGGAACCGGCATTGCCGTCATGGCGGCAAATGTCCTCAGTTGGCTCTGGGGCGTATAGCGGGCGTTGTCAGCTCCATCAAATCGATGACCGACGTTATGCCTTTAGGCGACGAATTATGACAGGCAAGCCGCAGGAGAAGCAGCGCACAAATCGAGTGTTCAAGAGCTTGCATAAGCCCCTCACGTACCTGGGCGTGGAGCGAACGCTGTTCTATTTCGTGTGCGTCGGCGCCGTGGGAGCCTTCAACCTCTTCAATTCGATTCTGGCAGGTATCGCTGTCTTCGTCGGTGGATTCGCCTTCGGCCATTGGGTGACGAACAGCGATCCGGCTTTCCTTCGCATTCTGGCAAAATCCGAACGCTACAAGTTGCGCTACGACGCTGCGAAACAGCAAGTGCCCCGTGTGGAGGTTGTCTGATGTTGCGACTCGACAAGATCATCAAGCCGTGGAAAGAGAGCGCGGCTCTGAGCGACCATGTCAATCTCTACGGCTTCTGGAAGGACACGACGTTCCTTACGAAGAGCGGCGATGTAGGCATGGTCCTCAGTGTTCCCGGCGTGGACTATGAGAGCCTCGATCGCTCGGAGCAGGAATACGCAGTGAAGCGGTTGGAAGCCGCGCTGAAAGCTTTTGGCCCCGGCTTCCACGTCTACCAATACCTTTTCAAATCCAACCGCCCCGACATTCCATTTGCCGAGTACGACGATCCTGTTGTGGCAGCGGCAATCGATCAGCGCAAGCAATTCTTTGAGGCGAAGCGCGAGCGTCTTTATCAAGTCGAGATCTTCTACTGCATCGTGCTCGAAGGCAGCCGATCAAAGACCGGAGTCGGCGCTGCGCTCGCACGTCTCTTTCGCGACCCCGCTGGTGCAATGGAGGAGCTGAGAACGCAATTCACCAACAATGGCATGAAGATGTTGTTGCGCGCTCATATCGAGCGCGACATTCGGCGGCTCGAACAACAAGTACAAGCATTTGCCCGCCAGCTTGCAGACTTCATGCAAATCGAGATTCTGAATCAACAAAGGCAGTTCACGTTTTTCCGTCGCCTGTTGAACTACGACGATTGGCGCGTGGCGGGACGGCCGCAATCTACGCAGTTCCTCGACTATCAGGTCGTCAACTGCGATATCGAAGCCGAGCGCGATCACCTCCGCGTCGGGGATCACTTCATTCGTGTGCTGACGATGAAGGAGGCGATCACTGAGACTCGACCGCTAGTGCTTGATGCCTTACTAAAGATCTCGGCGAACTTCTATGTCGTGACGGAGTGGACGCCACTCCCCACGGATAAAGCCCGCAAAGAGGTAAACAAGCGCCGCCGCCATTTCAATATGTCGAAAACGGGATTTGTTTCTCAGATGGGTAACGACCCCGCGCAGACGAACCCGCGCGACGTGCTGGTAGACGAATCGAAACAGGCCGACATTGAAAATCTCGGCGATTGTCTTCGAGCTCTGGGTGACGGCCAAGCGTTGGGCGATTTCTCCCTGACAATCGTGCTGTACGGTCAGTCGCAAGCGGAACTCGATCCGCTCGTTGCGGAGTTCACCGGCGTCTTCACCAACGCGGACGGCAATTTGTTTGCGGAAACCTACAATCAGCTCAATGCCTACTTCGCCACCGTGCCGGGTAACTATGCCCTCAACCTCCGCAAGCTGTATCTACTGAACACAAATTACGCGGACCTCTCTTTCTTGTTCACGATCTTTCCCGGAGAAAAGACCAACGCGCATCTCGGCTCGGAATACCTGGCGGCGCTTGAAAGCGACAATCAGACGCCGTATTTTCTCAACCTGCATAACGGCGAAGTTGCCCACACACTGATTCTCGGGATGACAGGCAGTGGGAAGTCCTATTTTTGCAATTTTCTTCTGCAAAACGCGCAGAAGTATGCACCGTTGACCTTTATCTTTGACATTGGCGGCAGCTTCCAGTCGCTTACCACGATCTTCGGCGGTTCGTATCTCAATGTCGGCCAAGAAGCGCGAGATTTCACGAGCAATCCCTTCTCATTGCCCCAGACAAAAGAGAACATGCAATTCCTCTTCAGCTTTTTCCGCGTGCTCATTGAAGGCAACGAGCAGCGCTACCGAATCGACTTCAAAGAAGAACGCCGGCTGTGGGATGCGATTGAACGCGTTTACGTGCTGGAGCCCAACCAGCGCACAATCTCAAACTTTGGCAACATCATCGGCGAGTTGAAAGAACGTCTGTATCGCTGGACCCGTGGTGGTCAATACGGCTTCCTGTTCGACAACGCTGAGGACACGCTTTCCTTCTCGCGCTTTCAGACCTTCAACTTCCACGGCTGGAATGATGCGCCCGAGGTCCTGGAACCACTGCTGTTTTACGTTCTACACCGTGCGTCGAATGAAATCTCGGACCCGAAAAGACTCGCCACGTTTAAAACCTTCCTGCTCGACGAAGCGTGGCTCTTTATCAAGAACGAAACCATCCGCAATTACGTCGTGCAGGCACAGAAAACATGGCGGAAGCACAACGCGGCCATGATCCTGGCGACGCAATCGATCAAAGAGCTTGAAGAATCCGGGATGCTGGCGATTGTGGCCGAAAGCTGCCCGACCAAGATCTTCCTGGCTAACCCGGAGATGAACCGCGAAGTTTACCGCGAGGCTTTCCATCTGAACGATACGGAACTTGACCTGATCGCTGGCCTCGTTCCCCCCGGACAGATGCTCATTCGCAAGGCGCAAAGCTCAAAGAAAGTTCAGTTGAACGTCGATTCCGTCTCGCACTGGATGGCGACCAACAACGCCCGCGACAACTTGAAGAAGCGCGATTATTTCAACCGCTTTGGTATTGCCGACGGGCTTCGCCGTCTGGCCGACGATCATCCATTCCAGCCGCGTGTGCTGGCCGTATCCACGTCCACTACAAATCGATAAGGAGAAATGCTATGCGCTATCTGAAATCCCTCAGCCAGTGTTTTTTGCTTGCCTCGTGTGTCGTTGGCTGTTCAGCGCAAGAGTCTGCGCGCACGGTGCAGTATCACTCCCAGGACATCATCCCGATCCGTGCCAAGGTGAAATACACGACCCTTATCGAACTGCCGACGACCGAGAAGATCATCGAGGCGGCCACCGGCGACAAGGAGTTCTGGATCGTGGATGTCGTCGGCAACTTTGCTTCGTGCATCCAGCCAAACAGGGCATTGCCTCGAACTTGAATCTCATTACCGACAAAGGAAATATCTACACCTTCACGCTGGAGGATGTTTCTAGCTCGTCGAAGACACCTGATTTGAAGGTGATCGTCCAGCCCGCCGACCGCTCTGCGATTGTCGCTGCCAACGGCCCGGCACAGTTCGTGCCAGCCGCCCAACTCGAACAATCACGGCAGCAGATTGCCGCGCTTCAGTCGCACGTTGAGCAAGCGGTGGATGAATACAAGAGCGCTTATCCGACACAGCTCAAGTTCGATTACGTCTACAAGGCGAACGAAGCTCCGTTCAATATCCAGTCGATCTACCACGACGACAAGTTCACGTATATCAAGACGAATGCGCCCGAGAAGTTCAGCGTCTATGAGATGAAAGACGGCAAGCCCAACCTCATCACTTACGACCTTCGCGAAGGAACGTACATCATACCGAAAGTTATGGACAACGGATACGTGGAGCTGGGCAAAAAGAAAATGGAATTCGCACGCAAGGGATAGCCGCCATGACCGAGAACATTCTTACTCCGAACACTGCCGCACAGACGGAACCGCAAACCGAGCCGACATTGCGCCGGTACTTGGGGCAGCCAAACGGTGTTTTGCAGAAAAACCTCAAGACCCTCGTGTATCTCGGTGCGGTGTCGTTGGTCATTGTGGCGGCGCTGTTCAGTTCGTCTGGCAAGAAGACGCCCGCGCAACAGGCTGCCACCAAAGGGCAGCCTCCGCAGCCAACCTTGCAGGACAACACCGACAACAACGTGCAGGAATTGAAGAACCAGCTTCAGGCCGAACGCCAGAAAGAGCAGCAAGCGACAGCAGCCGCAGGTGCCATGGGAGATCCCGTGCTTACGTCTGCGACGACCGCGCAGCAGGCCGCCGCTGCTGCGGCCTACGGCCCGACCGGAGCTGGCGTTCCGAACGTTCCTTGCGTTCCGGGTCGGCCCTGCCCACAAATGCAGCAAGGCAACATGCAGATGCAACTCACGCCTGACCAACAGCAGGCACGATGATTGCCGCAAAAGAACGCGAACGGTTAGACAACTCCCGTTTCGCCTCCAACCTTGTATTCGCCGGTCCTCCTGAGCAAGCGCAGCAACCGGGACAGATGGCAGCGACACAGTTTGGTCCTGCCGACCGGCAGGCAAACAGTAATCTCGTCGCACCCGAGGCCGAACGAAAACTAGAGGACGCGCCCGGAGGCTATAAGCGCCCGGTAGAGGCGAATATCGATTCCGCGAGTGGACAGCCCTACCTTCTCTACGAAGGATCGGTTCTCGATACCGTTCTTATGAATCGCCTGGATGGAGACGCTGTGGGGCCGGTCAAAGTCCTTGTCTCAAACCCGATGTATTCGCACGATCATCAACACGTCATTATTCCTGAAGGAACCGTTGTTTTGGGTGAAGCAAAGAAGATTGGGGCCGTAGGTTTCGGCCAACAACGGCGGATGGCCGTGGTTTTTCACCGCTTGCTTATGCCGGACGGTTATTCGGTCGATCTCGACCAGTTTCACGGGCTCGACCAAATCGGAGAGGAAGGGCTGAAGGACAAAGTCAACAACCACTACCTTCAGATCTTCGGCACCTCCATTGCTTTGGGTGTGGTCGCCGGAGCCAGCCAGATCACGCAGGGAGGCGGGACCATTACCACGAGTGGCTCCCAGGCATTCACGACCGGCGCGGCAGCCAGTGTTTCGCAGTCCGCCGCCACGATTCTCGACCGCTTCATTCAGATTCCGCCGACCATCACGATTCGGGAGGGCCACCGCGTGAAAGTTTATTTCACGCAGGACATGCTTCTTCCCGCCTATTCCAACCACACTATTCCACAGAGTTTCTAACGGAGGACTCAGTGAAGAACTTAATTGTTGCCGCCCTCGCCATCGGACTTGCCATGGCAATGCAGCCTGTCGCGCACGCCCAATTCGGTTCCGGCATCGTCTACGATCCTACGCAATCCGCCCACGCCTACACGCAAATTCTCAACGAAAGCAAATCGATTGAAAATCAGGCAAAACAGATAGAGAACGGAACTCAAATCTTCACCAACACGGTCAAGATTGCGACGACGGCCCTGCAAGCCTACAACGTCGCCAAGCAGCAATACGAACTGGCACACCAGATGATCCTCGCCCCGAGGATGCTCTATTCACGGTTTCTGTCTCCCACCTCAGACCTAGTGATGTTGCAACAAATCTCGAACACTTATGGCAACTCGATGGGCTGGCTCAATTCGGCGAATACCGGGAAAAGCGCGGCGGCTTCCTACCAGCAAGTGAGTGTGCCTCACACCAACAATGTAGTTCCGGGTTACGCAACCGCAAGCTTCGCCGGGCAGCAACAGATTGCCGCGCAGGGAGCCACGGTCGATATCGGCGATTCGGTCATGAGCAATAACCTGCAAGTGCTCGGCACCATCCGCGCCAATCAGACGGCAAGGCAAACCGACATCACCAACCTTGAGGCTGCGACGCAAAGCCAGGACGCATCGCAGCAAACAGTCATGGCCGAACTACAGCGCATCAATCAAGCCCTACTTTTGGAACTTCGTACCCAGCAGGATGCGAACCAGATCAATGCCAATCTTGCCCTGCAACAGATCGTCTTTCAAAAGCAGCAACAGGATGCGATGAAGTCGGCATTCCGTGACTCCGCCGGGTACGAGAGCTACTACAACGCCAATATCACTTCGACCAGCGGCGGAGCCTCGAATCTGCTCACGCAATCGTTCTGAATACGACGCCAAAGAGGAGTAGAGAGGCCAAGCAAATGGGAACCAGTTTCTTCAACTACATCGCTCAAGCCTGCCAGCAGTTGGCGTCCACGGCAGCACCGTCAATTACCGCGATGGGCATTCACATCGTCATCGCGCTGGCGACCATCATGCTGGTTTGGTTCGGGGTACAAGAAGCGCTGGCATCGGTGCATGGTGGACCGGGGTTCAGCATGGCGAAATTCCTCAATCTCTTCATGCTGATGACCTTCGCCTATGCGATGGTGAATTACTACGACAGTTCGATCCCCGGACTGGGCTTCTCCATTAAGAGCTTCATCGACGGCGGCACTACCAATCTCGTTGCCCTGATCGGTGCGGATGGTTCCACCACAATGCTGAATGAGATTCACGTGGCATCGTCGAAGACCGGTCCATCGATGCTGACCAGCATGATGTCACCCTATTACTCGCTTGTGTTCTTCGCAGTGCAGTTCCTTTTGGCACTGCTCGCCGCCATCGTTTCGGCCATCCTGGCCTACGGTGCAATTGCCGCAACCATCATCGGATTGCTGGGGCCGATCTTTATCCCATTCCTTGTCTTCGACAAACTGGATTGGCTGTTTTGGAGCTGGCTCAAAGCGTATCTCGGATTCAGTTTCTACAAAGTCATTGCCGCAGCCACGATGAATGTTTTGTCCGACGTTCTGACCAACTATTACCTGCAACTCGGGCAGAGCATTTCCGATCCTTCATTGATGGTCCAGACGCTACCGCTTCTTGTGCTTCTAGTACTGGTCAATGTCTACATTCTTTTCAAAATCCCGACTATGACCCACAGCTTATTCACCGGCACGACAGGCGGTCACGGGAGCGGGTTGGGCGTGGCAATGATGGCGATACGAGCCGCGATGTAGCCGTTTGACTCAAGACCAGAAACGAGGCCAGAAATGAACGCGGAAACCAGCACCTTACCGACCATGACCATCGAAACGAAATCGACTACACAAATCACTCGCGCCGCGGAACGCTACCTGGAGCAATGCGGCGATCCATTGGTCATGAATACCTATCTGAAAGTGACCATTCTGGTGCTGGCTTTTGTTTGTTTGGTGCTGGCAACTCTCACCTTCAAGAGCCAGCAAGCGCTCGCCAACATGCACCCTCTCATCGTGCGGATCAACGACGTAGGCCACGCGGAAGCGATCGACTATCGAAATTTTCAGTACCGTCCGCAGGAAGCGGAGAACAAGTATTACCTCACCCGCTGGGCGGAACTGTATTTCAGCCGCAATCGCTTCACCATTGAGCGGGACCAAACGAACTCGCTCTACTTCCTCAATAGCGATGTTCAACGTGCCATCATCGACCAAGAGCGCAAGGACAATAGCATTCAGAACTACGTAAAAGACAGCAGCCTGCCGTATGTCGATGTGGAGATCAAGAACGTCATCCTCGACGACCTGCGACAGTCGCCCTACTCGGCGCGCATCGAGTTCGAGAAGGTGTACACCAATCCGGCGGACCACACCGAGCTCAAGCGGGAGCGATGGACCGCCAGCGTCACCTATGTCTTCCGCGAGAGTGTAAAGAACAACGAGCTTGCCGTGAATCCTCTCGGCTTGACCATCGTGCGCTTCCGGGCCGACCAGGCATTCAGCTAGAGATTGAGATACATTCCCAGATCCTTACTTATGTCCTTTTACGCTGACAATCAGGCTGGCTTTCCCCACCTGTTCCCGCTCCTTGGAGAGTCAGCGAACGAAAGCTTTCCGACTCGCAACTACGTGGCGAAGTGCGCCGTTCTCGTACCGGACATGTCTGCTCGAATCAGGCTGCAATCGTGCTGAACTTCCGCAGCCAGTGTCCACATGAGAACTCTGCTCTGGTGCGTGTCTGCCGTTTACGTATCCCGCCTTTGTTCGGGCACCGCGTCGGGGCTATCCATGCGCCCTGCGGCAACTCGCTCTTCTGCTTCGGCTGCGCCGCCCTGCGGGTTACGGTTTCCCTCCAAATCCTATTCGGAAAAAGCATCCGAAAAGATTTCTCCGGACCCTCTGCAGATGCAGAGCTTCGGCACTTGGGAGCATGGCCCACTCGCTCAATTGGTGCCCCGACCAAGATCGGGAGATTCAACAAACGGAGACACTCATGTACCAGAACAAAGTAACCCTCATCGGCTTCCTCGGCAGCAACGCAGAAGTTCGCGCAACCAGCAACGGCAGCTTCACAACTCTCTCGCTGGCAACCAACTCCTCCTACAAGAAAAACGACAAGTACATCTCGCACACCGAATGGCACCGTTGCGTGGTCTTCGGCAAGCTTTCAGAGTTCGCTAAGACGCTCACCAAGGGCGCACATATCCAGGTGGAAGGCGAGCTGCGCAGCCGGGAGTACGAGAGCAAGAAGACGGACACGAAACAGCGCGTCTGGGAAATCCGAGTCACTTCAATCCTGAAGCTGGATCGCGCTGAAAAGGCCGCCCCGGAAGATCAGGATCACGATGACTCGCCGCAGTAGGAAGCGGCCGCATAAGACCTTGCTTTTCACTCTTGGAAGCCTGGCTCAACGCTGGGCTTCCATCGCTGTGAGGTTCCCGACTATGAGCTTTGAATTGATTCTGCCATTTCTAAGACCGATCGAGCCGCTGTTGCTCGACGAAAGCATCAGCGAAATCATGCGCAATCCCGACGCCTCATGGTGGTACGAACGGGATGGAATCATGCGCCGGGAAGATACCATTTCCTTCGACGCCGGCAAACTCCGGACCGGCCTTGAAGTGATCGCCAACCAGCTCGGCAAGAAGCTCGACGAAGACAACCCCGTCCTCAACGCGCAACTCCCCGATGGGAGCCGGCTTGCGGCAGTGATCCCGCCTGTCGTCCGACCATCACCTGCCCTGACAATCAGGAAGTTCACCAGCCGCCATTACACCGTCGATGACCTGATCGCCCGTGGCACGCTAACGCGCTCGCTCGCCGACTTCTTAGCGGAGCAAATCCGCAGCGGAAAGACGCTGCTTATCAGTGGCGGAACCGGGACCGGAAAAACCACACTGCTCCGAATCCTTGCTGATTTTATTCCCGAACAGGATCGCATCGTCGTCATCGAGGACACCTCCGAGCTTCACATCCAGAAACCGAACATTCTGGCGGTCGAATGCCAGACCGATACGTTTAAGGCCAACATCTCTTTCGACGACCTTTTGAAGTCCGCTCTCCGCTGGAGACCGGACCGAATCATCATGGGCGAAGTGCGTGGAATCGAAGCACGAACGCTTCTCGATTCCTTCAACACCGGGCACGCCGGACCGCTGGCCACGATCCATGCCAATTCGGCGGAGAAGGCCCTCCGACGTTTCGCCAATTTGGTTATGCGAAACCACGCGCAAACAACGTTCTCCGATACCGAGGCAGAGATCGGAGAAGCCGTTGATTTCGTTGTTCATGTCGAGCGTCAACCATGCCGCCGCGCCGTTCGGGAAGTTCTTGCGCTTCGCGGCTATGACCGCGATGCGAAACGCTTTCTCATCGAGCCGGTATTCGAGGCGCAACATGCGAGACCATAGAACTGGATATCGCGCTGAGCTATCGGCCTCAGTCCCACTTGTTTTGCTGAGACAAATTGCCTATTTCACGACCATATAAAAGGAGAACGAATATGCCGTTAATCGAAGTCAATCAAATCCGTCATGTCAGTGCGTCGATTCGTCTGGATGAAGTGACCGCAGCCCAGGTCGATCAGTACGCCGCTTTTGTCCACGCCTCTGCCGATGATGTCATCGACAAAGCGCTCAACTATGTCTTCTCGAAAGATCGCGACTTTCAGGAGTTCTTGAAGACGCCACAGGCGAAGCAGGTTTCATCCACGTTGCGCGTACGGAAGGTATCAACCAACGGTGCGGTGCAGCCTTCGAAGAAGCCTGCATCCGGAGCGGAATCGACGACTGCTGTGCGGGTAGTTAAGGCGTGATTCGGCTTCCAATTTTGTGGCGGTGTGAAAACGGTGCTTCGCACCGGAAGAATTTTGACACTCCACCCCTGAAAGGGAACTGATTAGGTTCCTTCGGAACCGGGTGCAGCTTTCTATGACAACAAAGGCTTTACTGAAGCGCGGGGAACCCATTAGCTTCCCGCGTGTAACGGAGAAATGAGCGGACTAATGTCGAGTGATCGTTTCGGAACGCAGAAAAAAAAAGGGGCAATACGGGGCCAGGAGGCCGCACTCAGTCGCTAAATACCAAGCTGACACCGACGGAGTTTTCTGATGTGCAAACGGCTGCTGCTGCTCATAGATGCGCGTTAGGAGAATGGGCGCGCGACGTGATCCTCCGCGAGGTGCAAGGAGGGGTTGCTCGGAATCCTTCACTCGCCGAGATTGTCGGAGTCCGCTTGCTCCTGGTAAACGTGCTCCGTCCCCTCGCCGCCGGCCAAAGACTCACGCCAGAAGCGTTCGACAAACTGCTCGACGAAATCAGCGAAGCGAAACATCAACTCGCTGCTAAGTTGACCGCCTCCGCAGAAGGGAAATAGACAATGGCAATCACGAAGTGGGGCCGCAAGGAATCGATCATCTGGCCGCCTCACAGTCCGATTTATACGTATGGGGCGGTATTCATTGCCATCACCCTGACCGGGCTTTTTGTTTGCTGCCGCTTCAGTTTCGGGAACAGTCGATTGCAGCGCTTATATACACCAGCCTACGTTCGGTCGAGCATTACCGGAGCACTCGTGCCGAGCCGCCGAGACAAATATCGGATGCTAATGCTGGGCTCACGTGGAGTTGCATCTCGACTGGCAACCGATGCCGATGTGACAGACGGCAGCACGCCAGAGCCGGGCGGCAAACCGATTCCCTTTGCCCTCTCGCAACCCGCTTTGCGTCGCGGGTACACACTTCTTTACTTGTCACCGCCGCAGGCGTACATCGATTCATTTCTGAACTCTTACCTTAAAAGCGCGGTTTATGCCAGCGACAGTCTCTTTGACATTTACAAACTCCCGCTGCTCTTCGGTCTGGCATCGCTACTGATTCAGCTTCCGTTTTCCGTTAGCAAGGACGTTCGACGACGCAAAGAACTTCGGTACGGTCGGCGACTGAAAGGTCCCGAGATGCTGACTCCCAGAGAATTCAACCGCAACGTTGAAGGGGACGGCATAGGCATCAAGACCGCCGAGATGAAGCCGATGATCCGCATACCGCAGCGCGCCGAATCAGCACATGCAGATCATCGGAGATACCGGTGCTGGCAAGACCGCGATCATGCTCCAACTCCTTCGGCAGATCAAACATCGTGGCGACTCCGCGATCGTCTACGACCCGGCGCGCGAGTTCGTCAAACGCTTTTATGATCCAACCAACGGCGACGTGATCCTGAACCCGCTCGACAAGAGATGCCCTTACTGGGGACCGGCGGAGGAGCTCCGCCGCCGCTCTGAAGCAAAGGCCCTTGCCGTATCCCTCTTCCAGCCGCCGCAGGACAGAAAGGGTGAGTTCTTCATCGAATCTCCGCAGAAGATTTTCGCCTTTCTCATGGCTTACGGCCCTACACCGGAGGAACTGGTGAAGTGGATGTCAGACCCGCAAGAGATCGACCGGAGGCTGAAAGGAACCGAGCATGCTCACTGATTGACCCGAGGGCGCACCAGCAGCGAGCTTGGTGTTCTCGGATCGCTTGGATTGGTTGCGGATAGCCTTCGTCTGCTACCGAAAAAGAGCGAAGGCAACGGCGAATGGTCGGCCACGGAGTGGGCTGAGACGCGCCGGGGATGGATCTTTATTACTTCGCTTCCTGCCGAACGCGAGGCGCTACGGCCGCTCCAAAGTCTTTGGATCGATCTTCTCGTCTTGCGTCTCCTAAACGAACCGAAGGTCGAACAGAAGCGAGCGTGGTTCGTCATTGACGAGTTGGCGAGTCTGCAGAAACTGCCGCAGCTTCATACCGCGATTACGGAGAATCGGAAGAGCAAGAACCCGGTGATTCTGGGTTTCCAAGGTAAGGCCCAACTGGAATACCTCTATGGACATCTCGCCGAGGTCATGCTCTCGCAACCGGCAACCAGCATTTGGCTGAAAACGAAAGAACCCACCGCGGGCGAGTGGGTCAGCAAATTCATTGGAAAGATCGAGATCGAACGCCTGCACGAAACCCACTTTGACGGCTCTCGCGCTGGGCGAAACTTTGCGTTGGACCGGCAGACTGAACCACTCGTTATGGAATCCGAAATCTCCGGACTCGCGGACCTGCACGCGTTCATGAAGTATCAGAACTACGTGACGCGCTTCTCATTTAAGTACCTCGATCTGCCAGTAGTTGCGAGTGATTTTGACCTTCGCGATACGCCCGAGGACAAGCTTCCCTACGATCCCAAGAACATCGGAGCGGCTAAGCCCCAGACGCGCCCCCTTGAGCTCAAACCGGACCCTAGGGTGCCCATGCCGCAAGAGCGAAAAGGACCGCAGACAGCGACCGAGATACACCAGCCGGAGCCTGCAAGCGCCGTGGATGCCAATCCACAACAGAGCCTAAATCTCAGGGGTTAAGAGACTGCCATGTTGACCATCTCAAAGCCGCTCTCGGCAGGCCAGGCACAGACCTACCACCAGAAGGAGTTCACCGCAAAAGAGCAGAACTATTGGTCGCAACGCGGCGAGATCGCCGGCGAATGGCAGGGACGGCTGGCACAGGGGTTCGGTCTCACGGGGGCCGTTTCTGCGGAGGACTTCGCGAAACTCAGCCAGGGGCAACATCCGCAGACCGGCGACCAGCTTGTTCGACAACGAGCATCGTATAAATACCAGGACGCGGACGGCAAGACGGTTAACACCATGGAACACCGCGCGGGCTGGGACGCGACATTTTCAGCGCCAAAATCCGTCTCCCTTACCGCGCTTGTCGGAGGCGACGAGCGGGTCCGCGAGGCGCATCGCGAGAGTGTTCGCGTTGCTCTCGACCAGCTCGAACACTACACGCAAGCTCGCATCGGCGGTAATCATCCGCCTGAAACTACGGGCAAGCTTATTGCTGCCAAGTTCGAACACGATACCGCACGTCCAGTTGATGGGTATGTCGCGCCACAATTGCACACACACGCGGTCGTTTTCAATGTCACTGAGCGCGACAACGGCCAACCTCGTGCCATTCAGCCGCAGAGCCTCTTCGCCTCACAACAGTTTGCCACAGCCATCGATCAATCCGAGTTGACCTACCGGCTTCGCCAACTCGGCTATGAAATCACGACGGGCCGGAGCGGCGCCCCAGAGATCAAGGGATACACGCAGGAATACCTCGACGCATCCAGTCCCCGCAGCCAACAGATTCGCGAATACCTGGAACGCACTGGCCGCTCAGGGAAGGAAGCCGCCGAGATTGCGGCGCATTCGACCCGTGACCGCAAGGAAATCCACTCGCCAGGCAAGGTGATGGCCGCGCACTGGAAGCTGGCAGCAGACTTCGGACACCAAGCCGAAGGCGTTGTGCGCGCAGCGCGCGAACGCTCTCAACAGCGCGAGAAGCCCATCAACTCCTTCGAGCGCGTTCGAGAATCCGTCACCTTTTCTCGCGACAAAAACTTCGAGCGCGAAGCGGTTGTGGATGAGCGTGCGCTGGTCCGCGACGGCCTGCGGCGCGGCATGGGGGAAATCACTCACGGGCAAGTTCGCGGCAATCTTGACGCCCGCTTAGCCTCCGGCGAATTTCAAATCGTCGAGCGCTCTCAGGGAATTCCGGGCCGTCAGTTCACTACTACCAAAACCATCGAAGCGGAACATGAAATTCTCCACCGGATGCGTGAGGGACAAAACGAGGTCCATCCAGTTCTTTCACGTCCGCAAGCCATCGCCGTTGCCGACCACTACCCACATCTGAACCACGCACAAAAAACAGTGGTCGAAGATGTTCTCAGCTCGCGAGATCGCATTCAAGGAATCCAAGGTTATGCCGGCGCGGGTAAGACGACCACGCTTGCGGCCATCCGCGGCGGTGCTGAATCTCAGGGCTATCAGGTCGAAGGCTTCGCCCCGACCTCCCGCGCCGCGCGCCAACTGAACGAGGCAGGAGTCCATGCCGGAACCCTGCAAAGCTTCCTCGCGCGCGGGTCAAACCCAGATCCTCCGGGGAAGAAACATTTCTATTTCGTCGATGAGTCAAGCCTCGCCAGCACCAACCAGATGCGCGATCTCCTCGAACGGATTGGTTCTAATAATAATGACCGTGTGCTCTTGATCGGCGACATCCGGCAGCATCAAGGAGTCGAAGCAGGCCGTCCGTTCGAGCAGTTGCAGGAAGCCGGGATGCGCACGGCTAAACTCGATGAGATCGTGCGCCAGAAAGACCCGGCTCTGAAATCCGCCGTGGAAATGCTGGCAACGGGCCAAGTTTCTGATGCGCTCAACGCTCTTCAGCAGCAAGGTCGTATGAAGGAGATTCCGAACGCTGAAGAGCGTGTCCGCACCATCGCCAAAAGCTACGTCGAATTGCCCGAGAACACTCTTATCGTCTCACCCGACAATGCTTCCCGCCGTCATTTAAATGCGGCGGTTCGCCAAGAGTTGAAGGCCAATGGAACCCTCGCCTTAGAGGATCGTAAATTCGATGTTCTCGTTCAGCGTCAGGACATGACCGGAGCCGACCGATCGTGGGCAAACCACTACGAGATCAACGACATAGTTCGCTACGCACGGGGCAGCAAAGCCGTTGGAATAGAAGCAGCCGCCTACGCAGCCGTCGTGGCGATCAACCCAGCTGCCAACCTTCTCACAGTCGAGAAAGCGAATGGGGAACTTGCTACCTACGATCCCCGCCGGCTCACCGGCGTCAGCGTCTACCGACAGATCGAAGGCGAGTTCTCCCTTGGCGACCGCATTCAGTTCACGGCACCCGACAAATCGCTTGGCGTTGCCAATCGCGACCTCGCAATAATCGAATCAATAGCCCCGGATGGCCGCGTGACTGCACGCCTCGACAACTACCGCCACGTCGAGTTCAACGCCGGCGAGCATCGCCATTTCGATCACGGCTACGCCGTCACCAGTCATAGTTCTCAGGGACTCACTGCAGACCGCGTCCTTGTTAACGCCGATACCAGTGTCCATCCAGACCTCCTCAACTCCCGCTTCGCCTATGTCTCCATCTCCCGCGCCTGCCACGAGGCCACGCTCTTCACCGATAACATCGCAAAACTCAGGCCTCAGCTCGGAGCCGATGTCTCAAAAACTTCTGCCTTGCAGATCGATCAGCCTTTATCTATTGCTAACGGAATAGGGCTTGCGTTATAGCGAGAATGATGTTTGGAGATTGCACACACTTGGCATAGTGGCCATGTTCGACACCTGGAAAATCACCCGTATTCCGTCTCACCGACAGTCAGCCGATTCGTTCTATCACCATCGCCCATACTGCCGGATGACCTCCTGCACACAAATGTCACACAGAGTTGTCCCACAATGCCCAATCGGACCGGGAACATTCCCTTCACTTCCCACAAGCCCGTTTCTGGGTGCATTAGCGAACAGTAAGTCGGCTATCAGGGTGCCCTTTGCGGAGCAGGAATGAACCACGAATGGCAAAAACTATTGTTGCTGGTGCTGCGTGTCGGACTCCGATTGGGTTTCGTCAAGAAATTGGGACCACTCTTCGTCCGCCGCGAATTCCTCGTCGGGAGGGAGAACCGCTTGCGACGGGGTCACGCGGACTCGAACCTGCAGCTGAGTATCCGCTTTGCCCTTCATCATGCCCATAGTGGGGGGAACGTCGGCATAGTCGCGGCCGATTGCAGTACGAATGTGTTTTTCACTCGCGATTGCATTCATAGTCGGATCGAATCCCACCCATCCCAGCCTTGGAAGTAACGCTTCGATCCATGCGTGAGTGGCACCCTCGGCCACCGAATTGGTTTCTCTGCTGTGGTAAAGGTATCCACTCACGTAGCGGCATGGAATTCTGGCATTTCGGATCAGCGCGATCATGATGTGAGCGAAATCCTGGCATACGCCTTGCCTCGACTGAAGGGCATCCTCAATTGGTGAATTGACTCGAGTGCTCTTCTTCACATATTTAAAACTGATATGGACACCGGAAGCGATATCCCGCAAGAATGCCAATGGACTTCGCCTTTTTCTTTCGTTGGCTCCGATCTCTCCGGCCAATTTTTCAAGCTCGGGCGATGTGCGTGCAAAATAGCTGGGCATCAACATATCCCAGTAGTCTTTTCTTTCCACCAGATCTTCTAGTTCCTGCCACGCCTCGTACTCCATGTCCTCGGGAATGGACGGCTGTTCTTCGATATTCACGAGCGCATCGGAAATGATGGTGAGCTGGCTGTGGCGCGAAGGCAGATCGAAGTGGTGAACCAAGTTTCCGTACGAATCGGTGTAACCAAAAATGCGGGCGCGCGGGTTTACCGACAACTGAAAAACAAAGCAGCGCTGGTTGCCCTCGCTTCTGGGATGCATGCGGACTTCCATCATGCTCTGCCACACAGACCGGCTGTAGCGATAGCGCGTAAAGTGGCGAATGGCGTAGAACATTTTAGTTTTGAAAAGCAACTTCGATCGGATATTCGATATACAGTTCGTGAACCGCTGCGTGCAGTTCGCGGCATTGGTCAACGATTGCGGCGAGATATTGGTGCAGGCCGCCGATGATTTCGTCGATCTGAGCATATGTAACTTTCGATCGCAGGCGGCCGATCAACCTTTCGACGTTCTCCGTCCGGCGGCTCAAGGAAAGGTTGCTGATTCCGGTCAGGGCTTCATGCATGCGATCGATCGAGTAGCGAACGGAATAGGGGAACTCGGCCTTCAACAGCAGGAAATTTGCGATTCGATCCGGCCGAAGTTCGGCGGTGCAGGCCTTGCAATAAGCTTCAAATGCAGCGCAACTGCTTAACAAACCCACCCAATCGAGATCGTCGGGGTGCGTGCCGACGTCGAAGTAAGCCTCGAGCGTTACACAGAGATTGCAGGCCCGCTCAATATATTTGCCCAACTGGATAAAATGCCAGGCTTCGTCGTGATTCATCGTTGCAGCGGCGATGCCGTTAAACCTGTAGGAACCTTCGCGAACCAGGCTCACCACCTGCATCGCTCCAGCATCATCATCGGGTTGGAGTTCAGATCCGGTGACGTCATGATAAAGCCGATTGAGGTGTTCCCACATCTCGGAGCTGATTTCTTCGCGAACCTGCCGCGCGTTTTCACGTGCTCCCTTGATGCACTTCACAATGGAAAATGATCCTTCTTCCTCCGCAACCAGTAAGAAGAGAGCATGCTGGGGGTCGAACTTGTTGGAAGCCACGCCGGGAGCCAGCGAGGACACGGCGTGAAACCAGCGCTCTTCCGTGGAAAACTTCGCCGGATTTAAGATCAGGCCGTACGTCGCCTTTAGCACGCGCGAGGCATTATCGGCGCGTTCGAAGTATCGGCTCATCCAGTAAAGGCTGTCGGCTACGCGGGAAAGCATAAGGTTGGTGGCTAGATATTCCTTCTCTCTCAGTTCTGCAAAACCCAGGTATCTTTCGAGCCGCCGCCCTGAGAAGAATTTACGACCAGCGAACCCTTGCGCAACGCCACTCGCGTCAGCCCACCGGGTACGATGCAGATTTTTTCCCCGTAAAGAACATACGGACGAAGATCGACGTGGCGGGGCTCGATGATTCCATCGACAAAACATGGCGCAGTGGAAAGATTGATTGTGGGTTGCGCGATATAGTTTCGTGGTTCGGCGCAGATCTTTTGACGAAAATCCGAGCGCTGCTGTTCGCTGCTATGCGGGCCGATCAACATTCCGTAACCGCCGGACTCGCCCACGGCCTTGACTACGTACTCTTGCAAATTCTCGCAGACGTGGTCCCTCTGACCACGATCCGACATTAACAGAGTTTCGACGTTCTCCAGAATAGGATCCTGGTCCAGATAGTAGCGAATGATTTTGGGGACAAAGGCGTAAATTGCTTTGTCGTCCGCGACGCCCGTCCCGAGCGCGTTGGCTAAGGCTACGTTTCCGGCGCGATAGGCATTGAAAAGACCAACCGCACCCAGACTTGAGCCGGTTCCAAAAACGAGAGGATCGAGATAATCGTCGTCGATTCGACGGTAGATCACATCGACGCGCTGCAAACCGAAAGTCGTTCTCATGTAGACGATATTGTCGTGCACCACTAAATCGCGCCCCTCGACCAGTTCAATCCCCATCTGCCGTGCGAGGTAGGTATGCTCAAAGTAAGCGGAGTTGTAGGAACCGGGCGTGAGCAAAACAACCGTCGGCTCGGAACGCCCTTCGGGGGCAAAGGATCGCAACGTCGAAAGCAGCTCCTGACTGTACTGCTCGATAGGGCGCACTCCGCATTTCTGGAATAACCCCGGGAAGATTTGCTTCATGACGCGCCGGCTGGTGAGCATGTAAGAGACGCCGCTCGGAACGCGAAGATTATCTTCCAGAACCACGAAATTCCCGTCAGGATTTCGAATCAGGTCGGTGCCGACCACCGTGATATATACATCGCGCGGGACTTTCACATTGCGCATCTCCCGGCGGTAATGCTTGCAGGTATATACGATGCTGCCGGGGACGACTCCGTCTTCGATGATCTTGCCTTCGTTGTAGACGTCTTTCAGAAATAAATTGAGCGCCGTGATGCGCTGCGTAAGGCCGCGCTCAATCTTTTCCCATTCCGCCGCGGTTATGATCCTGGGCAGCAGATCGTGAGGAAATATCCGCTCGGTGCCCTTGTCGTTCCCGTAAACGGTGAACGTAATGCCTTGATTGAAGAAGGACTGGTCCGCCTCATGTTTGCTGCGTTGCAATTCGTCCCGCCCCAAATTGAGGAGCAGGTTATGCAATGGGCGATATTGTTTTCGCGGATGGTTTACAGCGCTGAACATCTCGTCGTAAGCGCCGTTCAGCTCGTAGCGGTCCAGAGTGTCGGCCCCGCCGCGATCGGACGTGTCTGTTTCTATAATCATACTTGCCCCGCCGATCCATGCCAGCATAGCTCACTGGGTAATGAATCAGTCATCGGGAATTACGATTGGCGTTATTGAAGAAACCGAGCAGAAACGCCGGGTCGATCCTATGCTCTGGATCGAGCGACTTCTCTGACGCTTTCGGCGGGATTTTCGTTGCTTTCCGACTGGAATTCTATGTCGGGTAGCTGTTCGACCGCCCTGCGGAGGGACTGCTCCCAGCTGGAATGGATCAGGTTCAGGTCCCTGTCTCCAGCTGAGACGCGGCGGTATCGCGTAATTTGCATACTGTCTTTCTTATAAAGCAACAGATCGAAAGGTGGTCCAACGGTAACATTGGAACGCATAGTTGCGTCCATTGACAGCAGGGCGTACTTTGCTGCGACCTCCAGGGAAGTTGTCGGCTGGATGCCGCGGTCGAGGACCGGCCGGCCATACTTGCACTCACCCAATTGGAGGTACAACGAATCCTCAGTTGCCGCTAGAGGATTTCCCTGGGGATAAATAAGATAAAGATTAGGATTCTGTCCGCGAACTTGGCCTCCCAGCAGCAAGTGAACATTGAAGCTGAAAGAATCGCGCTCCAACGAAGCGCGGTCGATGTCCGAGACCCTGCGCACGCAGTCTCCTACGATTCGGGCGGCGTCATAAAGCGAACTGGCCTGGGCTAGGCCGCGCCCGGAATCAAAATCGTCTCCCAGCAACGTGATTACGGATTGGCTGATGGAGAGGCTGCCGCTGGTCAGAATGACGAAAACCCTCTCGCCAGGCTGAACAAACCGGTACATCTTGCGGCAGACGTTGATTTGATCAAAACCCGCGTTGGTTCTCGAATCCGAGGCTAGGACCAGGCCTTCGCGCACGGCGATTCCCAAACAATATGTCAATTGGCCCTCTGTTTGAACCTACCGCATGATACACCGAATGCTTATCCCGAATTTGTGATCCTGGGCAGCAAGAAAGCAGCAAGAAAAATGTAAAACATTCCATGATGTTTCGTGGTAGTTTCTGCATCTCACCTCCGCGAGCATCTATTCGGGAGATTTCTAAGAAACATGCTGATTCGTCTTGGCTACGACATTAAATTCGATGTGATCGGGGAAGTCCCAATCGTGACCCTGCTCAATGTGCATCCCTCGCGAGAGAAGGACTTGCGAGAAGCCGACGAATTAAGCACCGATCCGCTGGTCAGCATCGAAAATTACCAGGATGTTTTTGGAAATCACGCCGGCCGCCTGCTGGCTCCGGTGGGAAAGATTCGATTGCAGAATTCAACGCTGATTGAAGACTCGGGACTGCCAGACCTCGAGTGTCTGGATGCCCCCGAAATACCCGTGCACCAACTACCGCCGGCGGTTCTGCCCTTTCTTCTGAACAGCCGGTACTGCGAGGTAGATCTATTATCGCCCACGGCTGCAGAGTTGTTTTGGGACGCGCCGAGAGGATGGGCACGGGTTCAGGCGGTATGCGGTTGGGTTCACAGCAAAGTGACTTTCGGATACGAATTCTCAAATCCCGTCCGCACCGCTCTTGGCGTCTATACGGAGAGGGTAGGTGTCTGCAGAGACTTCCAGCACCTTGCAATTACGTTTTGCCGGGCACTTAACATCCCCGCCCGTTACGCAACCGGATACTTGGGAGATATTGGAGTACCCCTGACCCCTTGTCCAATGGATTTCAGCGCCTGGTTTGAAGTTTATCTGGGCGGCCGCTGGTGGACGTTCGACGCCCGGCACAACGCTCGGCGCATCGGGAGAGTTTTAATGGCGACTGGGCGCGACGCCACCGACTGCGCGATAACCACGTCATTCGGCAGAGCCCGCTTAATCTCCTTCCAGGTTACTTCTGATGAAGTGCAGGCTTCATCGGGAAGCGATCGATAACAATCCGCCGTCGCCGAATACTCTCATGGTCATTGGCCGGTCGAACCGGATGGATACCGCAAAGGAAGATGCCCCAAATTGAAGACGCCTGCAATCAGGTCGAAAATCGAGATGCGCTCAGGAAGTTACCCTAGCGGTGTAGTCGAACTTCGGTTATTTCGTCATGGCGTCAGCAAAGGCGGCAGCATTTATCTATACCGCCGCCGCAATTTGATAGAGGAATGGCTCCAATTCTTAACCAAAGGGCGGAAGTCGTGTCCCAAAGCATGACCAGGAATCTCTGAAAATCCCCATTTAGTTGCCTTTCTTGGAGCACTCCCTGCAGATAAGATTTTTCGCTTTCGGACTGCGCGGTAGGCAGGCAGTCACCTGCGAACCCAATCAGACTGCCTGGGGACCTCGCAACGTGACCATTCTTGCCACAGAATCGCCGGCATTCGCCGTTCACGCACGAATAGATGGCGAATCGAAACCGGACTGATTGCCCAGCGCTGATGTCGGGTTTCGGGTGAAATTCTCTGGCAGGGCTTTGCTATCTGCAACATGCGGACACGTCGAGCCTTAGCGCGACAAAACCGTACCGAGAGTTCGAATCTCTCTTCCTCCGCCATACAGTCTGAACTGCTGAGGATTCCCGCTCGATCTGCGACAAAATACGCGAAAAATGCCCGTATTTCGCGATTATTCAGAGGCAAACTGGACCCACAGAGAACGCACGCTCGGCATCGAATGCGGTGCTGTCCTGGTTTTTCTCCAGAAGGCACACACGCGGTCCGGTTTCAATAAGGCCTAAGGCGAATGCAATGCGATCTTAAGTCCCGGATTCGGCCACAGCAGGTTGACTTTTGTCGGCTCGTTTGAAATCGGCTCCGCGATCTTTGGGGCCTTTTTCTCTGAAGGGCTCGTTGGCAGTTCGGTTTCGAAGACTCCGTCAGGCGAATGCAATGCGATTACAAACCAATGATGCGGTGAAGTCCGCTGACTTCCCCGCTTTTTCGGTGAACCGCTACCAACTTGTGATCGCTTACTCAATCTCCCGCACTGGCTTCTGGAAGGCTGCTCCGGCGGTAGCCAGCAGCATGATTCCACCAGCCAGCAGATACATGAACTTCAGGTTCCACGCAACTAGGAATCCTGCCACCGCGAGGGAGATGGGTGCTACTCCAAAGGAGGCAAGCATGAGCACGCTCGCTACCCGCCCGCGCACATCGGCATCGATCCGCTGCATCGCCCAGGCGTAGATGTGGATGTTGACCATTCCCGCCATTGCGCCCATCACCAGCAGCACGCTGGCGATGCTCCACACTCTTCCCATCAGCCCGATGGATCCCAGGCAAACGCCCAACATCACTGAGGCCAGAAGAATCATGACGCCGCGCCTGCGAATCTTCCACACTCCGGCCAGCAGCGCACCCAGCAGCATTCCTGCGGCAATAGCTGAGACCATAATGCCGTACACGGCAGGCGAACCGAACCTCGTCTTGCTCAAGTACGCGAGACCAAGCACAACCGGTCCGGCAATGCAGAAGTTTATGATCGTGATCAGCAGCATCAACGAGCGCAGGGGCACATCTTTTACTACGTACGCGATTCCCTCTGCAATCGAGTGCAGCACCGCTTTCCGGGGAGCCTCAGATTTCGGTGGATCGGGCAACTTCCACAGCGCGCCGATGATAAACAGGAAACTGATTGCGTCTACGAAGAAGGCCCACGCCACCCCCAGGGTTTTGATCACAAATCCTGCTGGAACTGGACCGACAATGGTGCTCAACATCGTCGCGCTTTGGCTGACCGACTGTGCCGCGACCAGTTGCTCGCGCTGCACCAGCGCGGGCAGATAGGCCAATCCTGCGGGAATGGCAAATGCATCGGCCACGCCAAAAGCAACCGCCAGAGCGTACAGCTCCCACGTCCGCAAAACGCGCAGCCCGACTAGAACGCCGATCACGGTAACACAGATGGTGCGCGCCGTGGCCGTGGCCATCATGATCTTGCGCGCGGATATGCGGTCGCTGGCGGCGCCACCCAGAAGCATGAGAAGAGCGCGCGGAATAGCGCCTGTCATCATGATTGCGCCCATGGCCACAGCGGATCCCGTCTGCTGCAAGACGAGCCAGGGCAGGGCCACCAGATAAAACTGGTCGCCCACAAGCGAAATTGTGTTGCCAATCAGCCAGAGGCGATAGTTTGGGTTGCGCAGTGGATGCTCGACGGCTGGAGTGGGAACGGTTGCAGTGGGAACGGGTGCTGCAGCCATAAACAGATCCCCTTAAACATTCATCGGGCGGGCAAAACCCAGAAAAAACACCTGTCGGGGTGTGCGATTCCATATAATTTATCACACACCGTTTTACATCGAGAAACGTCACGGCTTCATCCGAGATGCCGCCGAGCTTGTTGCCTGGCGATAGAATTTGAAAATTGAGCTCGGTTTCCGGCTAGCCATCATTCCAGTCGGTAAATTGTTTGAGTTCGCTCCGCCCTAGTGGCCTCTTCGCGGAACCCGGCGAGTGTCGGTGGGTCAATAAGAGATATTGAGCGATCAGCAATAGCAAAGAGATGAGTCCTATTTATTGACGGAACTGTATACAATGCCTCCCATAAGAAGCAATGAACAATGGCGCAATGGCCTGTGTAATCAGGTAGTAGCAGAAAGTCCCTGTGAGCCAGAGAGCGACTATGAGTGAGACGCCAGGAGATCCGATCTTCTTTAATCTGACGGGTCAGTTTCTGGACCGTCACATCAGAGAAGGCCGCGCTCAGAAAGCAGCCATCCGATGCGGCGATTCGGTTCGCACCTACGGGGATTTGGCTGCAGACGTAAACCGCGCCGGGAATGGACTGTTGAAGCTGGGTTTGCAAGAGGAGCAACGGGTATTGTTATTGCTGCCCGACTGCCCGGAGTTCGCTGTTGCGTATTTCGCCGTCATGAAAATCCGGGCTGTGGCCGTCCCGACGAGTACTTTCGCACGAGCGCCGGACTATGACTACTTCCTCAGCGAAAGTGAAGCACGAATACTGATCGTTCATTCAACGCTCTCTGCAGAAGTTGCGCCAGCTATAAGCGCGCACCATTTTCTCCAACACGTCATTGTCGTTGGCGAACCTCAATCCGGTTGCCTGCATTGGGATGAGTGGCTTGCCCAGAATTCGCCCGAACTGGCTGCCGCAAAGACAAGGAAGGAGGACATTGCGTTCTGGTTGTGGACCTCGGGGAGCACCGGGCGTCCGAAGGCAGCGGTACACCTGCACTATGACTGGATCTGTTGCTGCAGGAATTATGCGATAGAAGTCTTGGGTATCGGCCCCGATGACATAACATTCTCGTCGTCCAAACTCTTCCATGCCTATGGACTGGGCAATGGCCTTATGTTTCCTTTCTATGCTGGGGCGAGCACAGTATTATTTTCGGGCAAAGCGCAAGCCAAAGCGGTGTTAGGAATTGGTCAGGCCGCCCGGCCGACGCTCTTCTTCTCTGTGCCAACGTTGTATGCCCAGATGCTCCAAGAAGCCGAGAAAGAATCGTACTGCTTGGACAGTGTTCGACTCGCTATCTCCGCCGCGGAACCACTTCCGGCTGAAATTTTCCGCAGGTGGCAGCGGAAGTTTGGCATAGAGATTCTGGATGGTATAGGTTCCACTGAGGTACTTCATATTTATTTATCCGCGCGGCCTGGCAAGGTGAAGCCTGGCAGCACAGGGAGTGCAGTGCCCGGTTACAGACTGCGCATCGTCGATGTGGACGATCACGAAGTTCCGCCGGGCACAATTGGCGATCTTCTTGTGGCGGGAGACAGCATCTCGGCCTGTTATTGGAACCGCCGACAGCTAACGGCTGAGCGTATGCGTGGGAAATGGTTCTTCACCGGCGACAAATATTGGAGAGATAAAGACGGCTACTACTGGTATGCGGGTCGTTCAGACGATATGTTCCGGGTGTCAGGTCAATGGGTTTCCCCAGTTGAGGTCGAAAGCGCCCTCATTGAACACGAGTGCGTCCTGGAAGCTGCAGTGGTCGCTTATCGAGAAGATACGGAACTCCAAACCCCTAAAGCGTTCGTCGTGCTTCGGGAAGGCATCGCAGCTACTCCTGATCTCGCGCGCGAACTGCAGGAGTTCGTCAAACATCGGATCACGCCCTACAAGTACCCGCGACATATCGAATTCGTGGATAAACTGCCTAAGACCGCAGCCGGAAAATTGCTGCGCTACCGGCTGCGTGAGCTCGCGTCCGGCAATGTCTTTTAGGCAACCGAGGAGATTTATTTCGTTCGTCGGATAGTCACTAGAGGTATCAATCCTGCGGCCCTTTAGGCTGACAACTACCTGGCGTTCTTTGCCGTGCTTGATCGCGATGCTCGCGATTCTCTTGCTGCCATTCAGCTAGTTCTGGCCCAACCCATAATTAGTTCCCAATTGATCGACAATCTGAAATGCTTCCATCCATCTCCGCGCTCTTCTCACTGACTTGTTTCTGGCAGGTGAGATTCTAAGAAAGCAAGACAAACCGGCGGTGCAGGTGCTCACGAGCGAGGGCAAATGATCTGCCCTGCAACTGCGGAACTCCTTGATAGCAAAATGGATGAGTCAAGCCAATTATTTCCGTTATTTGGGCTCATGGCTGAACCTTTCCGCGGCCCTCTGACTTCGAATCATCTTCATTTCTTATACGACGGCGCTGCTGTCGAAGTGTCGTGTTCTCCGTTATAAGCCTTCCACGCACCGTCGATCACGTAAGCATGAATCGCATCTGCCTGTTTGGTCGTCATGCGCAGATGTGGGAAAGCAAACTTAGGCGGATCGGCAAACCCCGGCATGCCATTTACCCAGCGCGTTCCCCCGAGCACGATACTGTACCACTTCGCGTGCACTTCGAGCGGAGCGTAACGCAGGTCGGGGATCGCACCGTTCAATACCCAAGCGCCGCTGCCGTCGAGCCTGGGGGAATGGCACCCGTCGCAATAAAATGTTTTGTAGAGTTTCGCGCCTTCCTGAATCATTGCTGAATCCCAGCGCTGAGCCGGGGGCTTGGGCACGGGCGGCACAACATCCGGCGGAGTTGGGAAGGGAACACTGCCGCCCAGCTTGAATACCAAAATGCGTGAAGGTCCGCGCTTCGATCGCGGCGTGGCCATTGTCCACGCCGGAGCGAATAGCCGTGATCCTGATCCCCATCCCACCGGCAGCATCACATACTGTTCCCCGTCCACCCTGTACGTGACAGGAATCGATTCGATCGCCGAGCCAGTATCAATAGTCCAAACTTTCTTTCCCGAATCCGCCGCGTAGGCCGCGAACTCGCCCGAGCCCTGACCCTGAAATAGGAGATTTCCAGCGGTCGATAACACGCCGCCGTTAGTAGCAATTTCCTCTTCGACCGACCAGCGTTCCGACTGATTGACAGGGTCCCAAGCGACTAGCCGGCCTTCGGTTTGCTGCATCCACTCGCCAGTTTCGACGGCGGCATGCGAACCTGGCTTGCGATCCTTCGCTGGAATGTAAACCAGACCGCTAACTGGGTTGTAGCTCATAGGCCACCAGTTGTGGACTGTCCATTGCTTCCCGCCACCATCCGAAGCCGGTACTTCGACGGCTTTGCCGGTGTTCATATCAATCGAGGTCGCCCAGTTCACCTTCACGATTGGCTTGGCCGAAAGCAGCTTGCCGGTCTGCGCATCTAAAATGTAATAGAAGCCGTTTTTCGGAACGGTCATGGCCACGTGCCGCTTCTCGCCATGGATCACGAGATCGGCGATCACGATGTGATTGTTTTCCGTCTGCATTCCCGACGCGCTGGTCTGGTAATGCCACACATACTTGCCGGTCTCGCCTTGACTGCGACGATGCAGCCGGCAAAAAGCTTGTCACCTTCGGCGCGGATTGCAGACAACTCACCATAATCTGCTCCCGCCCCTGCAGTTCCGAAAATTACGTAATCAGTGACCGGATCGTAGGTGATTGCGGTCCAAACATCGGCGCCACCCATGCGCCACGTGTCGCCGGCAGGCCAGGTTTTTGCGGCAATGTCTCGCAGCGCAGCCGATTCGAATGGCTTCTTTGGATCGCCAGGCACCGTCCAGAATCTCCACAGTTCTTTTCCAGTCTTGTGTCATAGGCAACAATCGATCCGCGTACGCCGTCATCAGAGCCGTTGTAGCCGATGAAGACTTTGCCTTTCGCGACGTGCGGAGCGTTGGTGATTCCGGTCTGGGTTGGTTCGCAAACCTTCGCTTCCCAGAGTTGTTCGCCGGTCGCCGCATCAATTGCAACCAGCCGGCAGTCGCCAGTTCCGACAAAAACTCTCTCCTCCCATACCGCAACTCCTGCATTCGTTCGAGCTGAGTACGAGCCGTTGAGCGCCTGATCAAGCCGCACCTTCGGATCAAATTTCCAGATCAATTTCCCCGTCGCGGCCTCGATCGCATATACCTTCGACTGAGGAGCGCTGATGTATGCGACACCGTCGACTACAATCGGCTCCGAGACGATCCCTACCGCGCTGTCAACGTCCATATACCACGCGAGCCCCATCCCACTGATGTTCTGATCGGTGATTTGTTTCAGTGGGCTGAAGTGTCCCTCGTCGAACGTACGCCCATTAAGCATCCAGTTCTCGCCCTCGGCGGCATCGGTGTCGATGCGGGCTTCGTTTATATTTCCGGCTCTTTGCGGATTATCAGCAGAAATTTGCCAAAGTCCGATCATGACCGGGCTCATGCAGAGCACAGTAAGTGCAATCAGATTTTTCCAGTAGTTCATTTTCTTAAATAAAGAGACCCTCCCGAATCTCTTTTCTCGGACGGGCGTTTCTCCGCGGCCTCCGCGAGTTAAAACGCAAAACCGACCAAGTCCATCCTGTCGTGATTCTCAAATCCCAGGGACGAGAGCTAACCATTGTAATATCCCCGATTGCACTCATCGACCCGGATCTCTGCCGCTTTGTCAAAAAAGAGCGAGCACGAATTTCTATCATCTCAAAAAATCCAAGCCTTTCCGGTGCCCCTTCTCTCCAAAATGAAGATTTCGATTTTGTGACTGCCCGCCAGGCACACAGTCACATGCGAACCCAATCAGCTGCCTGGGTCTCTCGAGTGACCACTTTCTGCCACAGAATCGCTTGGCGTTCGCCTTCAGGTTAGCGAATGGAGGGCGAATTGAAACCGGACTGATTGAAAAGCTCTGATGCCGGATTTGGCGTCAAATTCTCTGGCAAGGTTTTGCTATCTGCAACTTACGGACACGTCGAGGCTTAGCGTGGCAAAACGGTACCGAGAGTTCGAATCCCTCTCCCTCCGCCACGCAGTCTGAACTACAGAGAAAGGCGGCTACTCTTCGTCCGAGATACGCAGAAAATGCCCGTATTTCGCGATTATTCCCAGACAAACCGGACTGCAGAGAACAGACTGCTAAGCTGAGAACGGGTCACAGTCCCAGCTTTTCTCCGCAGGGCACATGGGCAGTCCGGTTTCAAGGAGGGCATTAGGCGACTGCAATGCGATCACAAGCCGGGGATTCGGCCATAGCGAGTTGACTTTTGTCAGCGCCTGGGTTGGTCCCCTCCGAGAGAGCGGTTTCCATCGGAAACTCGCGGCTCAAACTGCGCCGATATCCCTCAAGGATATTGTGGTCGTCGTCCACGAGAAGAGCGGGCGCGTCCCGTTACCCTTATAGCTCGATTAGAGCGGGATACAAAACGAAAGCGATTCATCTAGACTTTAGGACACTACCGGATTCGGCTGGCGGTTGACTTTTGCCAGCAGGCACTCTACTTGCTCAGCAATGGCTTCTTAATTAGGGTGAAGAGTAAGGATAATTGCTTCTTGCACTAGTCAACGGGAAAACTTCTGACGACCCCTTCCCACCCATCGTAAACGCATAGGCAACGCTCGTTGTGATCGGCAATATGCCCGAATGATACCCACGCGTAATTGTGGATGGATCCAATAGGCATCGAGCGCATGAAACTTGCTACATTCATCAGGCCCAGGATAATCAGCATCACGTTTACGGAGAACTCCACTGAGTCCCACCCGCACTGGAATGACGAGATTCAAGAGAATGATTGCGGCACCGACCAGGAAGATGGTGACGGTGTGGCCAACGTCCTAAAAGCCCCGATCAAGGCTGCGCGCATATGGTTGCGCTCTTTACACAATGGTTGTGACCGCAATGACGTGGTCGAGGTCCGTGGCATGGCGCAGCCAGAAAAAATCCCACCGCGAGGATGGGAGAGAAAGCCGATGATACATTTCGCCTGAGTTGCGAGAGTGGATGGCTTACACTGCTGCCGCCTGGCGCAACTCTGCCAAACGCGTCGTCAGAAGTCCCAGGTAGTTTTCCATTCCCTCCCCGGTCTTAGCTGAAAGCTTAAGGACCGGCATGCCCGGGCGTACAGCCTGGATATTGTTGTATGCGGTGTCCCAGCTAAATTCGACGGCGGCCGCCAAGTCAACTTTTGTGACGACTGCTACATCCGCGCTGTTGAAAATGGTCGGGTACTTGAGCGGTTTGTCCTCGCCTTCGGTCACCGAAATAAGTACGAGACGAAGATCTTCGCCCAAATCATAAGAAGAAGGGCAGACCAGGTTTCCCACGTTTTCGATAAAGAGGAAATCCAACTGGTTGAGATCCCACCCTTCAAGCGCGCTTTGGACCATCGCCGCCTCAAGGTGACAGAGAGTACCGGTCGTGATTTGCTTGACTGGGGCCTGGCTACGCGCCAAACGCAGCGCATCATTTTCAGTGGCAAGGTCGCCAACCAGAGCAGCCACGCGGAAGTTTGGGCGAAGAAGAGTGAGCGTCTTCTCGAGGAATGCAGTCTTCCCCGAGCCAGGGCTGGAGACGAGACTCACGACGAAAACTCCGGCGGCACGAAAACGGTCGCGAAGGGATCGGGCCACCACATCGTTCTGCTTCAGCACATTCTTTCGGACTTCAATCAAACGGGGTTCGGGGCGCATTCCTGTATCTCCAATGCAACCACTTCGAGTTCCTTGCCCTGCACGATCTCAGAGCATGGAGTACCGCATTCCGGACAACAAAACAACTGTACAGAACTGAGAGGACGTTGCGCCCGACAACTCGGACAAAAGATCACCACCGGAACCTCTTCAACCACCAGGCGAGAACCTTGCAGTGGAGTATTCTCGCAGGCCATTTCATAACAGGAGAGGAGTGCGTCTTTCACCACGCCGGAAAGGGCCCCCAGCTTTAAGTGCACAGCATCAATCTGAACGCCGCGACGCTCTGCCTCCTCCTCGGCCAGTTCGACGATGCTCATCGCGATCGAAAGTTCGTGCATTGTTTTCCTTAGTCGGTCTGTTGGTGCTCCGCCCGCGCAGGGCCATCGAAGCGGCCGAACGCTGCCAATGCCGCTTGCCCCAGGCTGATGCCGCCGTCGTTCGGCGGGACCGCACGGTTTGTCCACACCTGCAGCGCTTGGTTAGTCAGCAGAGACTTCAAATCTTCCAGCAGCAACTCGTTCTGGAAAACCCCTCCGGAGAGCACAACCGTATCGAATCCGTGACTGCTTGAGATTTCGTTCACGGCATCCAGCAAACCCCTGGCGATTCCGTGCTGGAACGATCGGGCAATTTCCCGCACATCGCGGCCTCGAGCCCTGTCTTGTGCGACCGCCAGCAGCAAGGGCCGAAAATCAAGTTCGCCAGCGACAAAGGGGAAGGGATAGGGTTCCGTCAAGGGCGCGCGGCGGGCGAGTTGCTCCAGCCACATCGCGGCCTGTCCTTCAAAAGTCACCTCACGGGTAAACCCGAGAAGCGCCGCAGCGGCGTCAAACAGACGCCCCACAGAGGTCGTAGCAAACGTGCGCACGTCCTTGCGTACCAACTCCATCGCATTCTGGTATCGCTCGGGAAAAGCGAACGGACCGGCAAGCACGTCTGGCAAGCTATCTAGCTGGACAAGGAATCCAGCCGCCGCCTGGACTGGGTAGTGCGCTGCAGCGTCGCCGCCCGCAAGTGCTGCGCGGCGCAAATGAGCCACACGCTCAAAACCTTCTTGCACGCTGCCCGCGAAAATCTCACCACCCCAGATCGATCCATCGTCTCCGTATCCGGTGCCGTCGAAGCTTACGCCTATGACTCGCTTCGTCCACTCCCCCCGCTCAGCAAGCACAGATGCCACGTGTGCGCGGTGGTGCTGCACCGCCCCGCTTTGCAGAACTCCAAGTCCGGCAGCGTGTGCCGTTGAAACATATTGCGGGTGAAGATCGTGCGCCAGAAGAAGTTCCTCCCACGGGACTTTGTACATCGAGACCATGTCCTCGGTGGTCTCGTGAAATGCGCGGAGCGACTGGTAATGATCCAAGTCCCCGATGTGTTGGCTCACAAAGGCCTGGCCATGCACAACGAGCGTGATGGCATTTTTCAGGTCAGCGCCGAGCGCGAGAATTGGGCCCCCCGCAGGAAGTGACGCAACGGCGCCCGGAGAGTAACCACGGGCGCGGCGCAGGACTACGGGACCGAAAGCCCCGGCTCGCGCCACGGAGTCGTCCACTCGGCGCGCGATGGGCCGCTGCCCAATCAGAAACGAGTCGGCGATTCCTGCGAGACGCTGCAGTGCGTCTTCGTCTTCGTAAGCGATCGGCTCACTCGATCGATTCGCACTGGTCATGACCAGGACGTCTGGAGCACCGGCAGCGAATAGCAAGTGGTGCAAAGGCGTGTAAGGCAACATCACGCCGAGTTCATCGTTCTCCGGGGCAACTGCGCTTAGCTCGCTTCTTGCCCGTGCGAGCACGATGGGACGGGCGACAGAAGTAAGCAATGTTTCCGCGTCAGACGAAAGTTCGACCAGTTTGCGGGCTATCTCGACATCCCGCACCATCAGTGCGAAAGGTTTTTCTTTCCGGTATTTGCGATCTCGCAAAGCTGTGACGGAAGCGGGATTCCGGGCATCGCAAGCCAGGTGGTACCCGCCGACTCCTTTCACGGCGACAATCCCTCCGGCGTGAAGGATCCCGGCCACCCGGCGGATGCTGTCTTTACTTCCATCTGTGGTCTCAGCGTTCGGCTGAAGCTGCGGGTGAAGATAATAACCGGGACCGCATTCTGGACAGGCCACAGGTTGCGCGTGAAAACGACGATTGCCGGGATTGGAGTATTCCGCGGTACAGTAGTCGTCGAGCAGCCAATCTTTCATGGTGGTGTTCGGACGGTCGTAGGGAAGTGCCAGCACGACGCTGTAACGTGGCCCGCAATTGGTGCAGTTGATATACGGATACCAATAACGCGGGTCGGCCGGGTCGAAGAGTTCTTTCAGGCATTCGCTACAAACGGGCAGGTCAGGTGAAATGCGAACTGTCGGGCGCTCCCGGCGTTGGCTAGTCCGGATGCTGAATTCGTGCAGGCCGGTTGCCTCTGCAGGCCGCACGTCGATTTCCGCGATACAGGCTGCCGGTGGAGGCTGAGATTTCAAGTCCCGAACAAAAGCTTCCAGCCCAGTCTCCGCGCCTTCGAGATGGATTTCAACACCCTCCTCCGCATTCAGCACCCATCCATTCAACGTGTTGGCGCAAGCCAGGCGATAGACAAATGGGCGGAATCCAACACCCTGCACTACGCCCCGGACTCGGATGGAACAAGCGCTGGCCATATCTAGGTTGTTATCTGCATCGTCTACTTGTCCACAATGCAACCGTGCCCTTGCCATCCCACTTGAACTATCCTGCCGTCTTCGACCAGGATTGGAACGGTGCGCTGCCCACGCGCGATTTCACGCATGCGTTCGCGCGCTACGGGATCGGCCTCCACGTCGTACTCGACAAAGTCACTGCGTTTCCACTCCAACCACTCGCGCATTTCGCCAGTGTGGGGACAACGAGCAGTTCCATAGAGTTCAAGCGTGGCCATGGCTCAGCGCCTCCAACGATTCCCGGATGACGTGGTAGATGGAAGCCTGCACTTCCTGAATGCGAGGGATGTAGTCGCAGTTCACCACCACGGGAAAGTCAGCCAACCCCTTACGCTTGATCTCGCCTCCGTCATATCCGAGCAGCACCACGGTCAACATATTCCGCTTACGCGCTTCTTCCAGCGCCATGATGATGTTCCGCGATCCGCCGCTGGTGGAAATACCCATCGCAACATCTTCGGGACGAGCCTGCGCGATCAACTGGCGAAGGAAAATTGCGTCAGTGCCGATGTCGTTGGCGACAGCAGTGATGGTCGCCGGCTCCAGGGAGAGTGACACTGCCGGGACAGAGTGGTAACCAGGCGGCGGGAGCACGCAATCTATGGCGAAATCGTTGGCGTCGGTCGCAGACCCGCCATTGCCGAAGACGATGATTTTGCCGCCGCATTGCAGACGCTCATGAATTGCAAGCGTAGTGCCGCTGATCTGTTCGGCCTCTTCGTGCGCAACTTGCGCGCGCAAATCGGCGTCATCGTGGACCTTCATCCGGATGGACGATGCCACTTCAGCCACCAGATCTCCGGTTCCCTGCTTTTTCGTTCCTAGAAACGGATAGAGAAATCCCGACTCTCCCACTTCATGGCCGAGTTCACGGTGTTCAAAAAACACGTGCACTGTCTCCCACAGGGTGTGATAAAGGATCTCGATCATCTCTTGATGCATGAACGGATCCTGCGTGGCCGCATCGACCGAGTAGGAACCTTCGAAGCCGGGCAGGGCGAAGGTCATCGCGTCCCGGCCGTGAGCCTGTTGCAGGGTGGCCCAAACTTCGGGATCGCCTTCGGGAGGACCGAATCCCATGACGATGTCTTCAGGACGAAGGATTGCTTCGAGCCAGGGTCGAAAGAGAACCGATAGATCCAGCGCGGGCAGAGCGCGCTTGCCCACGATCACAGGATGAACGAACTCCACGGACACGTGTTGCGCGTCGGTGGCGTAAGGCCCGCGTCCGAAGGCCAGAAGCCGCCCTCCGCGTAGGAATCGTTCCGACATCTCACGGCAAGCCTCTGCCAGACGCGGTGCCTCGCTCGAGAAGAAGCGCTCGAAGAGTTGATTTCGCTCGATCAGACGCTGTTCGACTTGAGTCGCGAGTTTAAATGCCGTCGGCATAGCGTCTGTACCCGACAAATTCGTCTTCTTCATCTAGCAAATTCGCGGCAATGGATCGCCGACGAGCATATCTACGATTCGGCTGCCGCCATAAAGGGTTGTAACGAGCACCGTCCCGGCCGGCTGTTCGCGAACTTCGCCAATCACCTGCGCTTCGCTTCCGCCCGGCGCCAGACTCAAAACATTGATCGCCGCGTCGGCGTACTCCGGGGAAACAACCGCCAGAAACTGCCCTTCGTTAGCGATGTGCAGCGGATCAAGTCCAAGCAACTCACACGCTCCACGCACGGTATCGCGCACCGGAATCTGATCTTCAAAAAGAACCATACCCAGACCGCAATCGCGAGCCAGCTCATTCAGAGATGTCGCAGCGCCGCCGCGAGTTGGATCGCGCATCCAGCGAACGCCAGGCCCAGCGGCACGAATGAAAGTTTCGACCAAAGGAAGCACGGAACGGGTGTCTGAACGAAGATCGGCTTCGAGATCAAGCTCACCGCGTGCCAGCAGGATAGTGATGCCATGATCGCCGATGGGCCCGGAGAGCAGAATCCTGTCGCCCACGCGCACCGAGCGGGGATCGATGGTCACCCCATGAAGTAGGCGTCCGATGCCGGTCGTCGTCACGTACATCTGATCCGCTTTGCCATGTTCGACAACCTTGGTGTCACCCGCGGCGATGCGAACGCCGGCGGCGCGCGCGGCTTTCGCCATGGCACGCACTTCGGCTTCGAGGACCGGCGTGGGCAGCCCCGCTTCCAGCACATAGGAGACCACCAAAGCTTCTGCCTTCGCTCCCGAGACGGCTAGGTCGTTTACCGTGCCGTTCACCGCCAGCTCGCCGATGGAACCGCCCGGGAAGGTTAGTGGCTTAACCACAAAGCTATCGGTAGTGATCGCCACGGTAGTGCCGTTGATGTCGACATGCGCGGCGTCTCCGAGCGGGCCAGGAGCTGCGCCAAAAAGCAAGGGAGCGAAAAGGCCTTCGACGAGCTTGCGGCTGGCTTTGCCTCCGGCGCCGTGCGCCATTTCGATCTGCGGATCGCGGAACCGCACGGGCGCGGAGTCGGCAAGTGCTGGAACCGAAGCGGTTGAATCTTCAAGCCTCAGGCGACCGAGTTCAGACTTACCATTGCTGCCTTGCGGTGTTCGTAGTTGTGATAGGCGGCGCATGATCCTTCCGATGACACCATGAGTGCGCCGATAGGATGCTCCGGCGTGCACTCCCGGCCAAAAAGTTTACACTGACGCGGCTTCAGCACGCCCTTCAGCACCTCTCCGCATTGCGCCGCTTTAGGATCGGTCACTCGAATGCCTGGAACCGCGAAGCGTTGTTCCGCGTCCCATTCGGCGTACTTGTCGTTGATGCGCAGTGCCGACTGCGAGATGAATCCTAGACCGCGCCACTCAAAATAGGGGCGCAACTGGAAAACTTCGGCCATCGCACGAAGCGCGGCTCGGTTACCTTCCCAGGGAACAACGCGCTTGTATTGATTCTCCACCTTGGCCTCGCCGGCCTTCAACTGACGCAGGAGCATGACAATCGATTGCAGCATGTCCAGCGGCTCGAAGCCCGAGACCACGATCGGTTTGCGTTCGTTCTTCGCGATCCACTCATAAGGACGGCAACCGATGACGGTCGAAACATGCCCCGGCCCGATGAAGGCGTCGAGCCGCATGTCGGGAGAATCCAGAATTGCGCGGATCGCTGGGATGATAGTGACATGGTTGCAGAACACAGAGAAATTGCGGACGCCTTCGGCCTTGGCGCGCATCATTGTAAGCGCGGTGGAGGGAGCAGTAGTTTCAAAGCCGATGGCAAAAAACATCACGTGCTTGTCGGGATTAAGCCTCGCGAGCTTCAGAGCGTCAGAAGGCGAATACACGATCCGAACGTCCATACCACGAGCCTTGTGCTCAAGCGGGCTCCCCTGAGTTCCGGGCACACGCATCATGTCGCCGAAAGCGGCGAAGATAACGTCGGGCTGCTGGGCTACAGAAAGACCATCGTCGATTCTTCCCATCGGAAGCACGCAGACCGGGCAGCCCGGGCCGTGAATCAACTCGATGTTTTCCGGAAGGATGTCTTTCAGGCCGAAGCGATAGATGGCATGAGTATGTCCGCCACAGACCTCCATCATGCGGTAGTGGCGTTCCGTACCGGCGAGGCGACGAATTTCTTCTGCCGTCTTCGAAATCAATTCGGGTTCGCGGAACTCATCGACGAATCTCACGCCGATCCCTTCCTGGAGGGCTGAACACAGGCGGGTATCAATTTACATCCTCCAATCCGTACCCCTGGACTTCCTGCATCGCTCCATCAATCTCTCCCAACATTCGGAGCGTACTCATCTGGTCGGCGGCATCCTGCTCGCTGATTTTGCTCATGGCGAAGCCCACATGAATGAGCACCCAGTCGCCCGGAGTCGGCCTGTCATCTTTTAGCAGACCTAGATCAATTGTGCGGCGCACGCCAACGACATCCACCAGCGCAGAATCCTCATTGTCGGACGAGATCTCGACGATCTTCCCCGGAATGGCTAGACACATGCGGCATCCTCCCGCGACGTTTTCATTTGCTCGATCCCACTCCATCTTCGCAAATCCCATGACGGCAAGCGATTCACTCTTGTTTGCGAGCGGCAATATCGAACGACAGCTTGACTTCATCTTTGAGCTTTATAGTTCCGCCAGCCGCAGAAACTGGCCGAATCTCGTAGTCGCTCAAGCGAACGGAGACCTCTCCCCCAGCCCGCAGAAGATCGCCTTTGAGCGTAACTCGCGCCGCGACCACTTGATTGCGCATGACTCCGTGCAAAGTCAACTCTCCGTTCAACGAAACCGAATATAGACCCTCGCCTATCTTCTGAACCGCGGAGGCTCGATGGCACTCGTAAATGATTTCCGGAAAGCCACCAGCCTCCAGCACTTCGTCATGCATTCGGCGCTCGATTTCCTGGCGATCCTTGTTACTGATATCGTCGGTCACCGCCAGCGAAGCGGCCTGAGCCGCGAGCCGCAGAGAAGCATCCTCCACAGTGCCACTAGCGAAGCTCACCTCGCCCTCGAAATCCGGAATTGCAATGGTCGGGCTATGGGCAAGCGCCGAAAGCATCCCCGTGGCAAATGCCCGGACTGTGAATGTGCTTCCCTTGGGGTCAATTACGTATCGAACCGCCGTCGCCGGCGGCGCTCCTGCTGTAGACAAACCTGTTATCCCCCTGACTTCGTTTCGAGCCTGCGGACCCATCGCCGGCTTTTCACATGGACCGCAGTTTCAAATAGCGGTCCAGATCGGGCAAGGCGGCGTTGGCCAGATCGCCGACTCCGAACTGTCCCAGATAACGCTTCGCGATCGGATTGGAAAGAATCAGGCCCGCCCCGAAGACGATGAGCGCGACGCCACTGAGCATAAAGAGCGTGTCTTTGTCGTTGAAGCTTCCGTTCCCGTTACCATTTTCCTTTGCCAAGGCAGTCTCCTTAGTTTTGCAGGATATTCAGAGCGTCGAACCCGAACCAGGTTTGTCCCGAAGTTTGTCGATCAACGATTGCACCAGCTTGACCGCCTCCTCGACGGCAGCTTCAACCGGCGCGCTTAACCCCATGTGCCCTTCTTCGCCGCCGAGAGTTTCAGGCTCACAGCCGACCAGCAGCACGTTCCTTACTTCGATATTCATCGCCCGGGCCATGCACAACACGCTGACCGGATTCATGGCATGGGCATCCGGCGCGGGCTGCGAAGCTGGTGACTCGTCCAGAGCTTTCGAGTCAGGTTCGATAACATAAAGAGTGCCCGGAGCTTCGCCGTGCGGGCAAGCGTCCACCAGGATCGTGGTTTCGTAGCCGTCTTGCAGCGCATAGGCCAGGTCAAAGCCGCGGATACCAAAATCAACTACGCGCACGCTCTCTGGAAGCTTGAGGCTGGCCAGGCGGCGAACTACTTCGACACCAAACGCGTCATCCCCGAGGAAGATGTTGCCAATGCCGGCAACGAGGATGGTTGGTTTCTGCACGGCGGAGGTTTGCGGGAACTTATCGGGTGAGAGTGGTTCAACTTCTTCCGCGTCGAAGAAGAAGCGATGGCCGGGCTGACGAAGCAGGCCCATATCCTTGCCGGGATCGTTATCGAGCACGACGCAGACATGCTGCTTGCCTTCGTAATCCTGTTCGACGCATTCGATGGTCGCAATCTGCCCGGCGAGCGCGATGTCCATTACATCGCCGCCCGGGCGGGGACGCAGGCGCACGCGGCTGCCGGTGCGCACCTCGACGCCGGAAATGTCCAGATGATCGAGCGGAGTTTTTTCTTCGAGGAGCTGCCATTCCCATTCGTTCATTGGGTCTCCTCCTGGGGTGGACGAGGATCGACCGGACGCAACCCGCGCAGGGCTCCGTGCAACTTCATGAACTGTTCCACCGGCATGGTTTCGGTGCGCTTCAGCATGGCGCGGGCGCGTTCGTCGGACTGGCTCATCTCGCGTTTTTCGTCGTCGGTCAAAGTCATGATTCGCAGGGAAAGAATCTCATCAATCTCGGTGCCGTCGAACAGGTCTCCAGCGCTCTCGGGTGCGATCTGCGGATAGTCGTAGAGAATGATGGGCGAGGAAAGCAAGGTATCGCATTGTCCATCTTCTCCCACCAGGACCGGCCAGGTCCCAATATTCTCGCAACTGGCAGCGAGTTCACCGAGCGCCTCTGGAGGGGCAAGCAAAGAAACAAACTTGCCATCCTGAACTCCAAGGATGGTATGAGCAGACACCAGAGAACTCAATAATGCGCCCTCGCGCCTGGCCTGTTGGGCGGCGGCAAAGGGTGTCCGGTTGCGAATACCTACGCTGACTTTGAACAAGTCATCGCCGGCGCGCTGGCTCCTGATCTCAAGCATTCCCTGCAACGCGCTTTGCTCGCGGATAACGATTCCGGTGATCGGGCCATCTCCCTCCCGCAGATACTCAAATTCCTTCGCGGCAGAAAATGTGAACGATTGCGGCAGGGGCGTGTGAATGAGCGCTTCGACATTGCACATTGGCAAGGTCACGTCGCGCTCAACCGCTTCCTGCCAGGGCTGGTAGACGCGGCCGTTCACCGCAAGTTTCTCCACTGGACGAAACTTCGGCACTTCGCCGGGCAGCAACTCACTCACTGGCGTGGTCAGTTCGCCGACCGAACGAGCCACCAATTGAAGAAAACGCACTCGGACTTCCAGCCCAGTGAGCGAACTGCCTTCCACCAGGCATTCGGTCTGCATGATCCAAGCTTCGCTGCCGTTTTGCGCTTCGCTGTACGACTGTGGACACAGCACGCCGAAATTCCAGCGCTGCTGGTTCTTCACCGACGATGGGCGGTAGGGATAGAGCATGTATCCCTCGTACAGCACCGCCTTCGCGATCTTGTCCACAACCCCGAGATTCATTACGTCACCTTCTCTTCCACCGGAATGATGCTTTCCAGCACTTCCTCCCAAGTGGGGATTCCGTGCTGGACTTTGTATTGGTACAAGCGGTCGAAGGCATCTTTGTGCAGACACAGCCACGCGCTGTTGGGATAGTAGGACTCCATCATCTCGCGCCAGATGCGCACTGGAAACTTAAAGCGAGCTTCTTTGTCCCAGGAAATGGGCGCGACTTGCAGCCCACCCTCTGGAGCGGCATAAAACACTGTGCCGCTGAACTGTACGCAGACCGGAACTTCTCCGTCGGCCAGGCCGTCGAAGTACTTGGTGGCCGCCACGTTGAAATCGAAACTGCACGGCACCGGCAGATCGACCAGCGTCGTACCTTGGAAAGAAGGCACGACCAGATTGGCATGGGTCCACAAAAGACTTCGCAAGGTTTGTCCCCAGCGGCTGGGTTCGCCAAACAGATCGAGCAGGCGCTCTTGATCCGCTGCCGTGTACTTGCGCCGTGTGACTTCAAGCTGGATCTGGCAGCGCAGTGCGACGGTGTGAATCGTCTGTTCGGGATTGACGTCGGTCAGGCGAAGTTTGAAGGCCAGCAGCGGCGAGGCCGCATTGGCCACAACTTCGGTGCCCTCGACTTGGAAGCTGAGATCAGGCATGGGCTTCCGTTCCCGTTACGGAGGACTCTGTGCTCTCGAACGGAACCTCGACCGATCGCGCTTTCACGCTGCTGAAGAACTCACCCAGTTCCTTCCATACTTCCGTGCCGCCGGAGAGCCCCTTCCAGTGCATGCGGATCAGGCCCACCAGCTTGTAGCACTCGTCAATGGGAAGCAGATAATACTCAGCCGCGGTGTATCCCCGCGAATAGCCCAGCCGATTGACCAGCAGCCCTTCCACATCGGATTCCATTTCATTCAGGATCGGGTTGCGCATCACAATGTCGTTCCAGGATTCCAGCGCCAGCAGAGATTCGGTCGCACCCGCGGGGCTGGGATAAAGAGCGATGACGCGGTCCTCCAGGCTGCTTCTGAAAAAGAAGGCCATATTGATGGGGATCATCAAGCCATTCCACTCGGCGTCGCTGAGGTTGAAGCCGGGAAGCGAGCGCACACGCCGCGGCACACGCTTGAACTTCACTCCCTGGCCGCTGAACAGGATCGCGCAGGCTTCGCAGGTGCAGAGGAGCTTGCGCTGCGCCAGTTCGATGAGGTGGGGATGGTCGGGGCGTAGGCCGAGACTGCACATTTCGCAGCGCTCGAGCGGGCGGTCGCGGCGGGCGAACTGCTGCAGCGCCCCAAAACCGTCGGAAGATCCCGAGAACTGTGGTGCACTCATAACTTCAAAATCCCCAGACCATCACGTTGCGCCAGCGAACCGAGGGCGAGACGCCCTCGGGACAGCCGGCAGGATGCCGGCGCTACCGTGGATTTCAATCCGCGCCCTGCGGACCCAGCGCTACCGGCAATCCGCCCATCAACTTGTCTAGAGCCACAAATCCGGAAGCGGGCTTCTCTTCAAGACCCTCAATTGCCAGGGAAGTCAAATCCGGAGCGGCGTCGTACATGGCGCCCTCCAATGTGGCCTGCACGGTTTTGGCAGTCGAGCCGCAGGTATGCGAGCCGGTTTCAACCCGCAGCCTGATGTCGCCGTCGTGCACGCCTAGCAGGTCGAGTTCGCAGCCTTGTTTGCGTAACTGCGGCCTCACCTTGTCGACGGCCTTCACCACGCGGGTCTCGAGGTCCTCGGGGTGGAGACCGTAAAGAATCAGAAGGCTGCTGACCAGGGAATCTCGGCCCAGCCGGTCAATGACGGCCATGCCCGGCTCTCCGGCCTCGGCGACGAGGTCGAGAGCCCGCTCCAGCGCCGCGCCGTGCAGATCCATGAGCGACTGCACGAGGTTTTTTGTTGCAGCCCGCACCGCAGGATCGGCAATCGATTCGATCTCTTGAACCAGCCCACCGATGCGCTGCATGTCTTCCCGAAAATCTCTGCCTTCCGCCACAGTGCTCCTTGTCAAATTTACAAACCAACGATGGTACTCATGCGCCTAAGGATAAAGAGTGAGAGTGCGGCTTCGCGATGCCAGTTGCTTGCGAAGGCAACTGGCAATTCCGAGCGATCACCCTTACCCTCCGTCAGCCACGGAGCAGGTTCACGGTTGCATGCCGAACATCGGGGAGTGATGCGTCTCTAGAACCTTCCCGTTCCCCAGATACATGTGCACGCCGCACGGCAAACAAGGATCGAAACTCCGCACCGCACGCATGATATCGATCCCCTTGAACTTATCCGGACCGTTCTCTTCGAAGATTGGAGTGTTTTGCACCGCATCCTCATACGGGCCCGGAGTGCCGTAAATATCGCGTGGATTGGCATTCCAGGGGGTCGGAGGATACGGATGGTAGTTGGCGATCTTGCCTTCTTTGATCACAACGTGGTGCGAGAGCACGCCACGAACAGCTTCGTGGAAGCCGCAGCCAATGGCTTCCTCAGGCACTTTGAATTCCGTCCAGGTTTTGGTGTGACCTGCATGCAATTCCGCCAGTGCTTTTTCCATGAAGTGCAAAGCGGCGCACGCGGCATAAACCTGGAAGTAGGTCCGTGCCCGATCGCGTTCGATGGCATTGCTCCACTTGGGAATCTTCCACTCGAACTCGACCTCAGGCAGCGAGGTGGTCTTGGGAAGGTACATCTTCACACTGTGGCCGGTGGACTTGATATATCCAATATCAACCAAGCCCGCCAGCGCGGTGGCCCAGAGACGAGCGATCGGACCGCCGCCGGTATCCATCGCCAGATGATCACCGGTTCGCTTGTCAAGCCAGCGCGGCGACATCACCCAAGTGTACTTTCCTCCAAAATCGCGCTTCTGCGGCCGGGGAATCGTCGTCTGGTTCCAGGGGTGGTTCTTGTCCACTGGATTCCCCAGCGGGTCAGTCTTGACGAAGACTTGCGAATTTTTCCATTCGTCGTAATAGGAACTGCCCAGCAGAATCCGGATGTTCAAGTTGATATCCACTAGGTCCGTGGTCACCAGCTTGCCGTCGACAACGATGCCCGGCGTGACGAACATCGAGCGGCCCCAGTTCGTCATGTTCTTGTAGGTGTAATCGCAGACATCGGGATCGTTGAACGATCCCCAACAGGCCAGCAAGACACGCCGCCGGCCAACTTCCTCGTAGCCTGGCAAGGCTTCATAAAAGAAGTCGAACAAATCGTCGTGCAGCGGAACGACCTTTTTCATGAACTCGACGTATTTCATGAGACGAACGAGGTAATCGGTAAACAACTGGACAGTCGGCACAGTTCCGACTCCGCCGGGATACAGAGTGGAAGGATGAACGTGCCGGCCTTCCATCAGGCAGAACATTTCTCGCGTCATGCGGCTCATAACCAAGGCTTCGCGGTAGAAAGCTCCGGTAAATGGATTGAGCGCGGTCATGATGTCGGAGATGTTCTTGTATCCGTGAAGATTCGAATGTGGAGCTGGGGTCTGTTGCGCCTTTGCCCAGACTTTTGGGTTCGTTTCCTTGACCATCTGCTCACAGAAATCCACGCCGACCAGATTGTCCTGGAAAATATTGTGATCGAACATGTACTCGGCGGCTTCGCCGAGATTGACGATCCACTCGGCGATGGGAGGCGGTTTCACGCCGAACGCCATGTTTTGCGCATAGGTCGCGCAGGTGGCGTGGTTGTCGCCGCAAATGCCGCAGATGCGGCTGGTAATGAAGTGAGCGTCGCGCGGGTCTTTACCCTTCATGAAGATGCTGTACCCGCGAAAGATGGACGAGGTGCTGTGGCACTCGACCACATGGCGATTCTCAAAATCGATCTTGGTAAAGATGCCCAGGCTACCCACGATGCGAGTGATCGGGTCCCAGTTCATTTCCACCAGATTCCCCTTCTTGCCGGAGACATCTTTTGTCGGTGCGGTAATGGTGCTCATGCGATCGCTCCTTTATGCGTCTTAGTGGAAATCTCTTAGTAAGATCGGGGATGGTATCCGGTCGTCAGTTCGGCCCGCGGGTGTCGCCACTTCGGTTCCTTGTTGACGGTGGCCTGGGTCATGGAGCGGAGAGCGCGAATCGCGCGGCCATAGGCGCCAACGGCAGTGCTGGAGACCTTGGCCCCCGGCGGCTCATCCATGAAAGGCATGAACTTGTCGGGGAATCCAGGCATGGTGCAACCAATGCAGATGCCGCCCACGTTGGGGCAGCCGCCGATTCCGGCCATCCATCCTCGCTTGGGGACGTTGCAGTTCACTACTGGACCCCAGCATCCCAACTTCACAATGCACTTGGGGGAGCCGTACACTTCGGCAAAATCACCCTGCTCGTAGTAGCCAGCTCGATCACAGCCCTCGTGGACTGTCTTGCCGAACAGCCACGTGGGACGCAGTTGATCGTCCAGCGGAATCATGGGCGCCAGTCCGGCTACCTGGTAGAGCAGGTAGAGAACGGTTTCCATGAAGTTGTCGGGTTGCACCGGGCAGCCGGGAACATTGACGATGGGCAGGCCGGCTTTCGACTTCCAGTCCCAACCCAGGTAGTCCGCGAGGCCCATAGCGCCCGTGGGATTGCCTTGCATGGCGTGAATGCCGCCGTAGGTGGCGCAGGTGCCGCAGGCCACGACCGCCAACGCCTTGGGCGCGAGGCGATCGATCCACTCGTTGGTGGTAATCGGCTGGCCGGTCTTAGGATCGGTTCCGAGACCCGCCCAGTATCCTTCCTTCTTTATCTTTTCGTTGGGGATCGAGCCCTCGACCACAAGCACAAAAGGCTCGAGCTGGCCCTTCTCGGCCATATACCAAAATTTTAGGAACTCATCTCCGTTCTCATAGGCAAGGACGGGATTGTGCAAGTGCACCTTGGGAAGTCCGGGGATTGCTCCTAACAGAACGTCCTCGATGCTGGGTTGAGTAGCTGCGGTGACTGAAACCGAGTCTCCATCGCAGCCCAGACCGGCTGTGATCCAGAGTATGTGTACCTCGGCGACAGGCGATGGCTTTTGTGTAACCCGACCGTATGGGACTGTTTCCGCTGCCATAACTGCGTTCTCCTCTCCCACTCAACTTCTTAAGAACGGAGGCCGAATTCCCGACAAACGGTAATCGCACAATGAGAGGAATCCCTTAAAACAGTTCTCACCAAGCGATCCAGGTTCCCGAGTCGGTCTTGTGTGCGGCTTAGAATCAAACAATCTCGGTGTAGCCTGCAAGCGGGAGCACCACTTTTTCACTTCCGTGGTATCACTATTTTTTCTATCGGGGATTCCCTGATGACTAGGGAGTACCTGTCGGAGAAGGTATCGGCAGGGTCAGGGGCCAACGCAGAATTAGAGGCGATTATAATGCGACGCCAAAACATGCCTAGGCAATTTTTTCATTCATATTCCACTGGATGGCGTGTTGCATCAGCTCGCGGGCACTCCGCAGAGACAGCTTTTCTTTAATGTGGGCCTGGTAAGATTCGACGGTTTTTATGCTGAGGTGTAGTCCTTCAGCGATCTGCCGGGTTCCGTGACCCTCTCCGATCAGGCGGAACACCTCCAGTTCGCGGTCGCTGAGATCGGCGATCGACGAGTCTCGCAGAGTTCCAGCGCCGGTGATGTAGTGCTTGAGCATCTTGTTGGCGATGCTATCGCTCACATAAATCTCGCCACTCAGAATACGGCGCACCGCGACCAGCACTTTCTCCGTAGCCTCCTGTTTCATGATGTAGCCGTTGGCGCCGGCGCGGAGGGCGCGTTCCGCGTAGATCGACTCTTCATGCATCGAGAGGATCAACACCGGCAAAGTGGAATGAGTGGTTCGAATGTTTTTTAGCAGATCGAGGCCATCGGGGCCATTCAGCGAAATGTCCACGATGAGAACATCGGGCCGAGCTGAGGCCAGCACGTGCATCGCCCCCGTCGCTTCTTCGGCTTCGCCGCAAACCACCAGATCGGATTCCCGGTTGATCAGCAGCGCCAGGCCCTGGCGCACGATGGGATGGTCATCGACGACGAGGATTCTTTTCTTAGTGACGGCCTGATTTTGCGAGGCCTGGTGCTTGTAAGTTACGGTCATGTTCACTTCGCCCCTTTGTCCTGGCCCGGAGGTAAGATCGGAAACAAACAGGTCACGATAGTTCCACCGGTCGGTACGCGCTGCACTTCGAGAGAACCTCCGACCATCCTGGCTCGGTAGTTCATCAGGTGAAGCCCCATTCCTTTATTTCCGGGAACAATGCTACCGATGCCGTAGCCGTCATCCTGGATTGTAAGCGCTCCCTGGTGCTGGTCGGCGGCCAGACGAATGACGATCTGGCGAGCGTGACCGTGCTTGATCGCGTTGTTTACCGCCTCCCGGGCAATATGGTAAAGATGCGTGGCCACGGTGTCGTCATGGATTAATACCGGAGTAAAACACTGGAAGCGGCAGTGGACCGTGAATAAATCTTCCACTTCGCCCGCCCATTGCTGCAGGGCCGACATCAACCCCTGCGCGTCCGACACAACCGGGAGCAATCCGCGCGCCAATTCGCGTGTCTTGTTGATGGCTTCATTGACCAGGTTCACGATCTTGGCGGCGTCGCCGGCCTCGGGCACACCTCTTTCCATCAGTTTTTGTTCCTGCACCTTGCTCATGAATGCGATGCCGGTCAGATGCTGACCCAGGCCATCGTGCAGATCTTGTCCAATGCGGCGTTGCTCCCGGGCGCTGATCTCCAGAATTGTTTTCTCCAGGTGCTTGCGCTCGGTGATATCGATTCCGGTGGCGATTATGTAGGTAGGCGTCCCGTCATTGCCCGGAAGCACCGTACTTGACCACGCGATCAGGCGGCGAGCGCCGTCCCGCCTCACCAGGTAGCCCTCATAGTCGCTGGGCAACTGGTTCGAACAGAGCTGCTGGAAGACTGACTTGAAACGGTCCACCTCTTCCGGAACCATGAACAAGTCCCAGATCTTCTGATCGGCAACCTCCGCGAGCGAATATCCACTGGTTTGTTCACAAGCCCGGTTGAAGCGGATGATCCGGCCTTCCGAATCCAGCACCACCACCAAAGCGCCCACGGTATGGAGGATGGCCGAGACCACATTACGCTCTTCTTGCAACGCTTCTTCGGTCCGCTTCAGATCGGTGATATCAAAGCCCACGCCGTGAATGAACCAGGGCTCGCCGTCCTCTTTGCGGATCATCTTGGCTTCGCAATGAAACCAGATGACGCGGCCATCGCGTGCAACCACACGATATGCCGAACGCAACGGATTGCCGGTCAGAAACATCTCAGCCGCTTCGGTGCTCCACCGCTGCTTGTCATCCGGATGGATGTGGCTGTACCAGCGAACCAGATCTTCCAGCCATTCTTCCTGGGAGAAACCCAGCGCGGATTCAATCTGAGGGCTGACGTAGGCCTCGCCGATCCCACGATCAAGATAAGCCATGAAGACTACCGCGGGAATCTGTTCCACCAGCGCTCGATATCTGGCTTCGATATTGGGCAGCTGCGCATCATCTTGGGGTTGCGAATCTGAAGACCATCCTTGGTCTGGCCGTTCTGGCGGATACACAACGCGCCTTGCAGTCGCGGGATTCTGGTGGCGGCTGAAGACTCCAGCGAGGCCCTGGAGGATTTCTTCAGCTTCGGCGGGATTCAGGTCCGGCTCGACAACCGCAGAGGGACGATTGTCAGAAGGACGACCGTCGAGCACGCCGTTCGTATTATTCGGCCAAGAAAACGAAACCATCTTCGCCCTCAAGCGACAGCGGACGTTACGACCACATGGAAGCCAGCATCGATGTTAAGCCTTTGTACTCTGTCGCGCCTTGTCCCGCATCGGCTTGCGCCAGCTGGGCTCTTTGTTCAACGACGACTGCGTAAAGCGGCGCAGGGCGTGAATCGCGCGTCCATAAGTTTGAACCGCAGCCGACGACAAAAGAGAACCCGGCGGCTGATTCATAAACGGCATGAACTTGTCGGGAAAGCCTGGCATCGTGCATCCGATGCAGATGCCGCCGACGTTGGGACATCCGCCAATGCCCCCCATCCATCCGCGCTTGCCAACGTTGCACTGAACCACCGGACCCCAACATCCCAGCTTCACAATGCAAAGTGGAGATCCGTATTCTTCAGCAAACTGCGCCTGCTCATAGAAGCCGCCGCGATCACACCCTTCGTGCACGGTGTTGCCAAAAAGCCAGGTGGGCCGCAACGCCTCGTCGAGCGGAATCATGGGCGCGCGTCCGGAAGCCATGTAGAGCAAATACAAAAGCGTTTCCATGAAATTATCGGGCTGCACCGGGCATCCGGGCACGCACACGATGGGAATCTCCGCTTTCGACTTCCATTTCCATCCTAGATAGTCGGGAAGTCCCATGCATCCCGTGGGATTGCCTTCCATGGCGTGGATGCCGCCATAAGTGGCACAGGTTCCAGCCGCCACCACCGCCCACGCTTGGGGAGCGAGGCGGTCGATCCACTCACATGTGGTGATCGGCTGACCGGTCTTTGGGTCCGTGCCCATGGAGGCCCAATAGCCCTCTTCCTTATTGTGTTCATTCGGGATGGACCCTTCGATCACCAGAATGAAATTTTCCATCTTCCCTTCCGCGGCTTGGTGAAAGGCTTTCAGGAAGTCGTCGCCATTGGCTAGGGCAAGGAAGGGATTGTGCAGGGTCACTTTTGGAATCCAGGGAATTTGCCCGAGAAGAATATCTTCAATGCTGGGCTGGGTGGCGGCCGTCATGGCGATGGTGTCCCCGTCACATCCCAAGCCGGCGGTAATCCAGAGAACATCGAGTTCAGGAATGGGATTCTGAGTCCCCCGTCGATTCTCGGCCTCCGCCATTTTCGATTCTCCTGGGAGCACGCAGAGACTCCGTTCCGATTTTTTCCTCGCAAATCGAGCTGAAGAATTTTGGATCGAAGGCTGAGCGGGTAAAGTACCACGTTAGAGCGCACCCTGCTAACCCTCGCATATTCTAGCGGATTCTCTCTGGCCCCCGCATAATGGGCCATAAAAGCAGAACACGCATTTCTTTAGTTTCTGCTATTTTGGGGCTTCTCTTTGTCTGAAAAAGACATCCAAGCGTAAGATCATTGCCATTGCTGAGGAGACCTCGTGAAAAAGACATTGTTAGCAATTACTAGTGGGGTTGGGGTAGCAACGTTGCTTTTCGCATATGTTTTCTCAAAGCGATTCCAGACATGGGCCGCTACATTAGGATTAGCCGGATGTGAGGCTGGACTCAGTTCTCCCGACTGGTAGCGGGTCATCTTAAGAAACAACAGGACCAAATGCAAGGTTCCCCGCCCAATTTCCCTTCGCTTGTCTCTCCGTTGGCGGACGCGGATCTGATCGAGCGCGTGGAAATCATTCGCGGTCCCAGTTCCTCACTCTATGGCGACGAAGCCTTCTTTGCCGTGATCAACGTGATTCGACGGCAGTCCCTTGCTGGCAACCACAGACGCACAAAGGACAATGGAGGCACCGTCCTTGAGTAATGGCAATGCCTTTTGTACGGTAAAGAGCAGTCCTTTCACATTGACATCGAATATCGAGTTAAAGAACTCCTCGGTGATTTCTCCGAGGGGCGCATATTTTGCGATGCCCGCGTTGGCAAACACAATATCGAGACGACCCTTCTCCTGCTTAATCTGGGCGAAGAGTCGTTCGAGGTCACCGATTTGAGACACATCTCCTTGCACCCCGGTGACGCTTCCCCTTATGCTCTTGACCGCTGAAGCCAACTCCTTCTCGCGCCGACCGGTGATGAAGACGTATGCTCCTTCCGCTACGAAGCGTTTCGCGGTAGCAAGACCAATTCCGCTTGTCCCGCCAGTGACAAGTGCGATTTTTCCTTCCAGCTTGCAGCCCATTTTCTCTTCGGTCGTCATTCTTTGCCTCTTTCAACCTCGTCGTCACCGCCAATCCGTTACCAATGCTACCGAAGTCTTCAGCTGATGCCTTCTGAATCGAGAAACAGCGAAACTTGCCGAACGAATGACTTGTGAAACTGGAACAACGATCCATGCCCAGCGTCGGGGTAGGTCAACAGCATGGCATTTGGGAGATGCTCGCTCAGCATGTAGGAATTGCGGATTGGAATCATATTGTCGAAGACGCCGTTGACGACCAGGCACGGCTGCGTGATCTTGCCGAGCCTGGCGAAACGCTCGCCACTGTATTGTTCCCAAGCACGAAAGGCCGTGATCTGAGCGATTGCGACATTTTGGCCGGCCAGAGGCTCGCCATCTTGCTTTCTCTCTGCGAGCCGAGCCGCGAAGGCCTCTCCTGCCGCTTGACTCGATTCGCTTGGCGCAAAAAAGAGTTTCACTAGTTTCTCCAGCCCAGGCATATTCGGATCTTCCGTAATCTTCCTGAGCTCCGGTTTATCCATGTGCATAATGTCCTCGCCTCCCTCCGGAGCGGTGGCGACA